>OGYZ01000952.1_pt1 | contig 24173 bp, 20 predicted proteins | sample 1576681 | NCBI WGS metagenome assembly OGYZ01 (sample SAMEA3541480, study PRJEB24748) | human gut metagenome | biome: human gut; feature: human-associated habitat; material: faeces | place: China | collected 2012 | reverse complement strand
TAGAACGTGCGCAGGTAATGCAAGGCACGGCTTGGGAGCTGGATAAAACCGAGGTCGCCTTCTCGCAAAACCCTGCCACGGGAGGCGAATCGGACAACGGATTTACCTTTACCCAGAGCCTCGATTTTCCTTCCGTCTACGCCTCGCGCCGCAACCAGCTCAAGGCTGAAACCCAGGCAGAAAAGAGCCGCTTGAATGTGGTAAGCCAGCAACTGAAGGCTGAAATCGCCAACACCTATTATCAGATGCTTTATCAGGCTCACAGACTTCAGATATTGCAGCGAATCGACTCAGTATTAGAGCGTTACAGCAAGATAGCTGAAATGCGTTACAAGGCAGGAGAGAGCCGCAAGCTGGAATATCTCTCTGCCGACCGCAAATGCAACGAAAACCGCCTGGAAATGGCTGATGTGAAGAGCGAAATCGAGCGCCTGCAAATCGACCTCATGTCGCAACTCAACACACAGGAGCCCGTAAAACCGGCAGAAGAGAATCTCTCGGCCATCGCAGCCCAGAATCTCAATACCTATAATTATCAGCAGTCTGCCGACGGCCTTTACCAGCAGGATAAGCTCATCGCTCTCGATAAGGAAATCAAGGCAGCCAAGACGGGTTTTGCTCCGAGTTTATCCTTATCTTTGCGCACCCAATGTGTCATTTCCAGTTGGAATCCATACAACATAGACCGTTCAAGATTTGCCGAGGGCAATTTCTTCGGTTTCGAGATTGGCGTAGGCATTCCTTTATTTTATGGTTCTACGAAGGCAAAGGTCAAGGCAGCTCAGAAAGACCGTGAATTGGCTGAAATCGAAATGCGTCAGGAGCAGACAGAGAAAGAGCGTGATTACCGTCTCTGTACGAAGCGCCTGCAGGCAGCATCCAATCGTCTGAAATATTACGAGCAGAACAACCAGGCACATTCTGCGCAAATTTCGAAGTTGAGTGCGATAGAATATGAAAATGGCGAAATTTCGTATATTGAATACGTGAATGCCATCGAGGAAACCATAGATGTTCTGATGAAGCATGCTGATGCGATTAATGAATACAACCAGGCAGTAATCGCCATCCAGCGTCTTACGGGCATCATGTAAGATTCTGTTCTGAGATATTTCTTTTAGATTGAAATGAGAATTAATCTCAGAACAGGCAGAAAGTAAGAAATGATCAGAAAGGGGTGAACCGGTTCCATTTTCAGGCTCCAAATTTCACCTCTTTTTTTTTCTTATAACACCTATTTACCATAATACCGGTTAGAATTAAAAAGAGGAAAGTAAAAAAAGGGGTCAAAACACGTCTGTTACACATGTCATTCAGGTTCCTTCAGTTTTCCTGCGCTAAATAACACATTTTTGATAAACCACCAAGAAAAATGCTCAAAAAACTTTGCTTATTCCAAATAATAATCTTAACTTTGCGGCATAATTCTAAGGTGAAACCAAGATTGTCGGGCACTCAGAATCATCAAAGGTTTTATCTGCAACATAAAATGATTTCGATTATGGCAAGAATTGAAAGAACATATAGTCAGGAAAAAGTAAAGCAGATGCTGAAACTTAACGAGGTATTGCTGGATTATTTACAGAGAGAGCTACCTTCTGATGCTGTTTTCCCAAGCAAAACTGATAAGGGGATGAACGTTTTGTTCACCCCCACTCTCAAATTATTGCTCAATCTTCCATTTGCCTTCCCCGTACCATTTAACCACTTGACTTGCGGTATAAGGCTCAAAATCCCAGTCGCGGGAGTGCATGAACATGTTTGTATTGGGGGCCCAATACAAATAATGGGTGGAACCTAGGCCATAGCCCAAACTGAGTCTGCATTCTTTCTCCTTATTAGGATGTTCCTTCATCATCTCTCGCAGATTCTTTCTTACGTGATGAACCAGGAAGACCGGAGCAAGCCGCATACTATGAATGCTTGCGGAGCTTTGGTCTACCCTACCGTGGATGAGGATTTCGACTTTTCTTATAGGTATGAGGAGACGGGGCATCGCATCTTTGTGAGGACGGTAAACCTGGGGCAACCTTGGAGGAAAATAGAGGAACGGGTGAAGGAGATTGTGAAGGGAGAAGGCAGGGATGAATGGTGAAGATTGGCGATGAGGGACAAAAGCGATGAGGGACAAGCGATGGAATCGCTTGGAACGGGGGTGAGATGGGGACTGCTCCCTTCTTTGCTTCTTTGCTTCTTTGCTGGAGGGGCGGGCTTGCAGGAGAAACGGGAGCGGGAGCTTTAATTATTTACTTTTTACTTATTTTATTATGGATAGAGATGAAGCTATAGCTAGAGGATTGAGGGTGCATGAAACCCAGCACTCCATGAAACGCAGAAGCCCATGGCATGATTACCATGGAAGGGGTACTTATATGCTGACGCTTGTGGTGGAGGGACGCATGCCTCTGCTGGGGAAACTGTGGGGACGGGTGGATGCCCGTCCTGGGGATGGTGATGCGCCGAAAGTGATGCTTTCTGAACTGGGGATTGCCATCGCGAAGGAGGAGATTCCGAAGATTCATAAATATTACCCCCAGGTGGAGGTTTGGAGGGTTTGCATCATGCCTGATCATATTCACCTGATTGTGAGGGTGAAGGAGGACTTGAGAGGGGGACAAGCGATGGAATCGCTTGGAACGGAGGCTCGAGGGGGACAGGCTTCGGCTCTGACCAAAGAAGCTAACTTAGCTCAAACTAAAGGAGCTAACCAGGCTCAAACGGAAGGGGCTAACTTGGCTCTGGCTGGAGGGGCTAACCAGGCTCAAATTGGAGAGAATGAGGCGGGCTCGATTGGGATGACGGCGAAAAGAGAGAAAGAGATGGGGACGCTGGGAATGGTGATAAAGGGGTTTAAGATGGGATGCAACAAGGCTTACTGGAGAATTTATGGGATGAATACGGCACCTAGGAAGGGGCTCTTTGAATTGGGGTATAATGACAAGGTTCTGCTACATGAGAGACAACTGGAGGGATGGAAGAAATACTTGGATGATAACCCGAGAAGACTGATGGTGAAGAGGATGAACCCGGGACTTTTTACCGTGATGCAGAATAAAGAGGTGGCGGGACGCAAATGCCAGATGGTGGGAAACTGTTTCTTGCTCGATATTCCTGATAAGGTGGCGGTCGTTGTACATCGCCGGTATTCTGAGGGGGATTTGGCTCGCTTGCGCAGGGAATGGCTGGCTTGCGGAGAACGTGGGGGCGTGCTGGTGAGTGCTGCTATCTCGACTAAGGAGAAGGAGGTTTTGCGCGAGGCAATGAACCGGGGGTATCGTATCGTGCTCTTGAGGGAGAATGGTTTCCCGAGGTTGTATAAGCCTTGCGGTGAGAGCTTTTATGCCTGCTCTGAGGGGCTGCTGCTTCAGATTAGCCCTTGGGAGTATCATATGGAGAAAAAGACTATTACTAGGGAACAATGCCTGGAACTGAATGTGATGGCGGAAAGGATTGCGGAAGGGAGATAGGGAAAATGGAGGCGCTTGGAGAGGAGGCTGGGTGGAGGGAGAAGGGATAAGGGACAAGCGATGGAATCGCTTGGAACGGAGGCGAGAGGGGGAACTGCTTGGAACGGAGGCGAGAGGGGGAACTGCTTGGAACGGAGGCGAGAGGGAAACGGATATTCTGTTTACTACAATAAAAAGCTTGGTTGAATACGAAAAAATATTGCATCAAATTGCTATTTATACATTAAATTCTGTGAAATTTAAAAATATTCTAGAGTTTTTGTGCTGAATTCATTTTTTTATTTGTATTTTTGCATCAAAACTAAAAGATAATTAATATTAATATATGAAAGCAGATCAGAAAGAAAAATGTCTTCAGGCATATTACCGTACTGATATCGAGCCTACACTAGACCGACTGAATCAGATAAAGGACATAGTCTCTAATTTTGAAAAGAATGGAGCCAATCGCCTCACTTGTGCACTCGAAATGAAGCACAAGGACCTAGACGAAATAGAAAAGCTTTCAGAATTCATAGCTCAAGCCCGCGAAAAAATGGAAAAAGAACTGGAACGACTGAAAAAATTTGAACCCACTTTCAACAATCAATTTGCTACGGACCACAATAACTACTATAATTCTGTAAGCGAAGTTCTAAGACATATCAGAAGCCATCTGTCCCCTCTGAAAATCATTCTCAAGAAATTCTGCCCAAGAAAGCATCCTACGGTTCAAGAATGTGAGACCTACAAGATTTTGCCCAAATCGGTAATCGATGCATCATTACTAGGAGATGAAATTTATGAGGCAGATTTGTTTAAACTCGATAGTTTTCCGGCAGAAGTACAGGGGCTGTATAACGAGATGATAAAATTCTTCAAGGCTGAAAAGGAATGCATGGATATCTGCACAGAAATATTAGAAGAGGAACGGGATATACGCAAAGACCCCATTAAGAGCAAATGCATATTGGATAAATACAGACAGAATGCATATAAACGTATGGAAAATTGGATTATGCTTATCTCCGAAGATACAATAGAATATCTCAAGGCTACAACTCCAGCTTATCATGCATACCAGCAATATGCTTCGGAGGAAGGATTTGCACAAGGAGAATTCCATAAGCAGAACTGCGCTTCTATGGATCATCTTTGCCTTATCGAAGCTGTGACAGAAAATGATGATATTACCATTAAAGAGAAAGTGCTTTGGGGCAATAATCCGAAAACCATAAAGAAAATCAGATATGTAATAAGCCACTTCGATGAACTGCTGCCAGCAAGATTCAAGCATAAACTGATGGGAATGTATGAATATATTTTCTGTCAATGGGCCTTGCCTGAGAATGTGAAACAGGCTGTAGATTACTTCCTGGAACATTACAACGGAATCTACAAACCCGTAAAATATGCTGCAGTAAACAAGCATAGCCTGGGATATGACAAGAACTCAAAAATGGTAAAAGATTTTACGGCAGGTATCAATGTTATTTTTGCAAATAGCAATAATGCTGAACTGATGGATTTTAGTGCTTAAAAAGTAGATTTAATTATGAGCGAAATGACTCGAAACTCATAAAAAGTGTATCAGATTAATGGCTGATACACTTTTTTTTGTTTGTTATTCAAATGGTAATCTACTTTCCAAGAAAAACAGATTTACTTTGTGAGAAAAGTAGATTCCCGGTAACCTCCTAATCTACTTTTCTGTTTCTTATAATCTACTTTGCTTTCTTGTAATCTACTTTTTAACTTAGATAAACATCTATAATTCGAAAAATGTAAATATTATTCTGTTCACTTCTATCTACTTTTTTTCTTGGTTATCTCTCCCAAAATCCCGACCTTTGCAGCACCAAACCACATCAGACCTGGGCAAGCGAAGACCGAAGCCTGTTTCGAATTTGGCTGATGCGGAATGGAGGTCCCCTCTCATCGAAACGGAGGGAATAACCGGAAAGACGACAATTATGTCTAAAATGATTTTCTACCCAAACACAGAATTGGGTATCGACCTCAAGTTGATGACTAAGGAGCCAGGGCGCATGGCCGTTGGCGAGTATCTGGATGGAGCCATTACGCACGATGGAGAAGATCACTTCACCTTTGTGCAGAATGACCAGGAGAAGAAACTGCAGAAGGTGGTGCAGAGAAATCCGCACGTGTATGAAGGAAAGTACATCAACGTGAACCGGAAGAAAGACGGTACGCTCTACCCTACCTTCAACCGCCCGCAGTTCTCAGAGCGCTTTACCTTCCAGGATTTCTGCCAGGGTGCCGCCGACGAGCTGCGCATCATTAGCGGCAAGAGTGATGACAGTCTCAAATCTCAGTCTCAGTTAGGATAAATGTCACAATCCAACTTCAAACCCGCTTCTTAAACCTTTATAACTTATTGATTATTAATTAGTTATATATAATATATATAGGAAGCGAGACCATAAAAAAAACAACTGAGACTCTGAGACTGAGACTGCAAGCAAGAAAAAATGAACATGAAATTTGATTTAACTCTCTAAAAAGCAATGGATTATAATATTTTTAGCAACATCGCTCCGGCGATGCCAAAACCCAGCAAGGGTACTGAATTTGTAAAATTTGCCATCTCTCAGGCATCAAAAGACATGCAGGAAGTGCTCATTCCGATGGCAATTCCGGCATTAGCAGCTCATCTCACAGACGTAAGATTCATGTATTCCGACAACAAATATTACGAAATGTGCGGGCAAATGGGCCATCTGATTGGTCCGTCGGGTATCGGAAAGGCACAGTTGGGACATCTTGTAGAGGCCATCATGAGACCTTTTAGAAAGCATGATGAGACTGAGTTCAAGAAACTGGTTGACTGGCAGCGACAGATGAAAACCAAGGGCGCCAACAAGGAAAAACCGGAGCGCCCGGACGTGAGTTTCTGGTTTCCACCTTCTGATGTCACCAATCCTGCCTTCATCCAGAACGCTATGGCTTGCGAACAGCTGGGCGGAAGAACCCAGTACATCAATCTGCCTGAGGTGGAGATGGCCGACAGAATGTGTGGAGGGCATAAGCAGGTGAGCCAGATGGTAAGAAATATCTTCGACTGTCAGAGGGCTGGAGCCTTGCGAGCCACGGCTGATGGCGTAACGGGCAACCCTCTGCTCCGTGTGAACCTCACCTTTACCTCTACTCCTGAGGCGGCCCGACTCTTCTACAAGAAAGACCTGACCAATGGCTTCTTCGGGCGCATACCTTTCGCCTACAAAGCCCGTGGCGAGCGAAGCGGAAAGATTCCGCGACAGGGAACGTACAACAAAGATTTCCTTGAAAAGCTCAATGGCTATCTGCTGAGGCTGGACAACTGCAAGGGCAGTTTTGTAGTGAAGCCGCTCAACAAGATAGCCGATAAGCTGGCAGAGGAAATGGCACGCCTTGCCGACCTTGCAGATGATGATACGCTCTGGGAACTCTCCCACCGCAGCATCTTCTCAGCATGGAAGAAGGGAGCCGTGCTGTGGATTCTGAACGACCAGAGCTGGTCGAAATCCATCGGCGACTTCGTTGAATGGTTCTGCTACTACGATTTGTGGTCGAAGGTAAAGGTGTTCGGCGACATGTTTAAAGCGGGCGATGGGCAGGAAGAGGCTCAGAGAAGCGGACCGAAAAACATGCTCGACCAGCTGGAGAATTCCTTCAACGAGCTGCAGTTGGAAACCCTGCGCCTGAGTCTGGGCAAGAATCAGGAAGGTACCAAGCATCAGCTCAACGTATGGAAGAACCGCCAGTTTATTACTTATAACAGCCAGACGAAACTCTATACCAAGACTGCAGAATATCTGACGGGTATACCGGCTAAGAAAAAGAAAGGGAAACAGAAATGATGGAGAAATATGAGATTCAGAAACTGCGCGAACTTCCGATAGAGAAGGTTGCGAAAGAGATGGGGATGAAGGTGGAGCACCATAAGGCGCTCTGCCCCTTCCATGACGACCACCACGCCAGCCTTACGTTCAGCAAGACCAAGAACAGCTGCAGATGCTATGTATGCATGAGGAGTTCTATCGGCACCATCGACCTGGCGATGCGATACCTGGGGAAGGATTTTCCGGCGGCTTGCCGATGGCTCGCTGGGGAACATCAGATTCAGCTGGAGGAGGATTCTTCTTCGGAGAAAAACTCTTCCTTTGGGGGTTCTTCGGGCAGAGGTTCTTCTTCGGGCTCTTCATCCGGTGATTCTTCTTCGGGTGATAATTCGGGGAAATCTTCCTTCGATGCAAGCAGGTATGCTAGGTTCTTCGAACATCCCTGGCTCAACCAGGCAGCTCGGAGATTTCTCTTCGAGGAGAGGAAGATTGACTGGAGAGTGGTAAACTGGTGTAGACTTACTTCCTGGACGGATAAGAAGGGCATCAACTGGCTGCAGATTCCTTACTTCAATACCGAAGGGCGGCTTATCGGTATTCAGAACCGAAACCTGGATTACACGAAGAAAAAATCTTCATCGGGAGGCTGTTCTTCTGAGGGGAATGTTTCTTCGGCTGGAAATCTTTCTTCATCGGGAGGTTGTTCTTCTGAGGAGAATGTTTCTTCTGAAGAAAAAAGGCCGGGCGAAGAAAAGGAGCAGGATGCTCCCCGCTTCCGGTTCCCTTACGGCGCAAGATGCAGCATCTATAACCTGCCGGTTGTGAAGAGACTGAAACCGGGCGAGAGGCTGTTTATTACGGAGGGATGTAGCGATTGCTGGGCGATGCTTTCTGCCGGACATAAGGCGATTGCCATCCCTTCTGCTACGCTTCTCAAACCCGAGGATAAGCAGCTGCTGACGGATATCGGAAGACTGTATCAGGTGGAATTCCATATGTTTCCTGATCAGGATGTGCCGGGCGAAAGCCTCTTCATGCAACTCAGGGAGATGCTCCCCCAGCTGGTTCACCACCAGTTGCCACCGGGCTGCAAGGATTTTAGCGAATACTATCTTTTAGGGGCTACTGCACCTTCTGGGAGCAAGGAGCCGAAGAACGAATTATTAAAAAAATTGAGATTATGGAAGATTTTATAAACCGCACGTATACGAAGAAGGAACTGGGACTGATGTACTTTCCCGAGAGTATGCCACGCACGGCCGTGAATCATCTCATGAGTTGGATTAGGCGTTGCCAACCGCTCTGGGATGAATTGCAGGAGATGGGGTATGAAAAGACTTGCAAGTCGTTCACGCCCAAGCAGGTGAAGGCTATTATCGATAACCTCGGGGAACCGGGATAAAATGTTCCGCTATCGCATGGTATCGCACGCTATCGCACACCTGATAAATCGGGATTTCGTATCTTTGCATCGTGATTCAGAAAGCGCGCAAAATCACTTGCCCAGTTGGAGAAAAAAATCTCCCTAATTGGGAAAATAAAAAAGTAATGAAAACAAGACTCCAAGCCTCGAAACGAGTCGTTTCGCAAAGTACTTCTTCTAAGAGGAATCTGCGGAAAGAGGAAAAAGCGAAACTTAGCAGGGGGCAGAAAAAAAATCATGAACCAGAACATGAAGGCATTCATCCGGTATCTCATCGTGGCGATCTGCTCAGCCATCGTCACCTTCCTATCCAGCTCCTGCACGGCAGGACTCGTAATCGGAAAGAACCAGCGGCAACATCAGGAGAACAACATCTCCACCAAAGTAGATTCTACCTACTACGTGCCAACCATCACCATCAGGTAGTTTTAGAGTTAACAGTTGATAGTTTATAACAATTTAAAATTCAAAAGATTATGGCAATTAATTTGAAAGCAAAGGAGACCCTTATCCAAGTAGGCGAAATGAAGGGCCAGTACAGATTCATCCTCGGTACCGAACTTTACAACAAGCTCTCAGAGAGCAAGGTTATCAAGGAGGCTGCTATCAGAAGCGGCGTTAGCGTGGGCGTGATGCAGGTTTGCTGGGATGCAGCAGGCGAGGTTATCAAGGCGTGGTGTACCGAAGGCCATTCCGTAGCCGTTCCGGGATTGGGAACCATGCGATTCGGCGTAAGAGCCAAGAGTGTGCCTACCGTAGGCGAAGTGGCTACCAGTCTGATTACCAACCGCCGTGTTATCTTCACCCCAAACGTTGACATCAAGCGCGAGCTGCAGGAAACCTCCATCCAGATTACCTGTTACGACCGCAACGGCAAGGTGGTGAAAAACGTTACTTCCGACGATAAGGGCGATGTGGAAGACCCAGACAATAACCCAGGTGGCGGCGGCGGTTCGGATAACACCCAGGGCGGCGGAAATACTGAAGGCGGCGGTACCACCGGCGGTAATGAGGGTGACGGTTTGGAGTAAGCGAACTCCCCGAAAAACCGAACAGCCCCCCTGATTTTACCATAATAAAAAAGAGCCCCTGATGCAAGGAAACGAGCATCGGGGGCTTTTATCTTACTCCATAACATAGAGGATGGATGTATAGAGCTGCATCACGAGAATGTAGAAAAGAAAGCAGGGCGACAGGAGGCGGATGCCTTGATTCATCGCATCATAAACCTGACTGATGCCCTTGATGCTCTCGCTCATGATGCCGTAACTCATGCTCATCACCATGACCGAGAAACAGATGTACGGAATGAGACTATGCGTGAACGGACCCGGAAAGAGGGTTCCTACGGCATTCAGCAGAATGGCATGGGGCAAGAGGGTGAGCGCCAGCAGGATACCTGCAGAGATGCACAACTCGATGAGCATCAGGCGCAAGGCCGTGCGCTGGCGATACTGGGTATGGTCGAAATGGAGCACCCTACTCTGCTTTACCACCCCGATGGTGATGCTGATGAGCACCAGCCATACGAGCCATACTGAGGTGAGATGGTCTACAAAATGGCCCATAAACCAGCGGATGCCCTCGGGGCTGGTAAGCGAATGGGTGAACGACTCGGGCATCGCAGCAGTAAGCAGCCACGAAACCAGAATCACCACTACTTCGGCTATTCCCAACGATAATGCCAGATAGGCCAATACTTTCTTATACATTCTTTAAAAAGCGCTTATTGAAACGAGTTATTCTTCATCTGCCTGCAGATGGTCGATATCCAGGATGCGGAGCTCGCAGGCTTTTACCACCAGGCGGGTGGCGTTGATGCCCATGCCGTGGTTGCCGTCAGGGAAGAGTTTCTGAACCAGTTCTGCCTGTCGCTTCTCCAGACTCTTTACGCCGAAAGGCATTCCGCGCAGGTTGGTAATCTGCTCCTTGGTGTAACCCAGCGCAAGATGGCGCAGGAAACGCTCATCATACTCATCAATCTCATAATTCACCAGAGCCTCCTGACGCATCAGCTGGCTGTTTACGCTTCGCTTGAAACGGTCTACTATCTTCTGAAGGATAGGCTGGTTGAACACCAGTTTCTTACCTCCCATGCAGCTCGCCACATCGCCACGCGTAAGGAGTTCGCCACTCTTCAGAATGATGCCGTCGCAGCCCGCATCGAGCACATCTACCCAGAGTTTTTCGTTCAGAATTTCTCCTGTAAAGATGAGCACCTTCACGTCAGGATACTGCTCCTTGGTCTGGCGGCAGATTTCTACGCCTACCGTGGTAGAGCCGCCCAGTCCGAGGTCGAGCAGAACCAGATCAGGCAACTGCTGCTTGATGAGTTTCCAATAGGCTATTTCGCTCTCGGCAGTACCGATGATTTCAGCCTCGGGAATATCATTCTTGAAGATACCCTCTGTGCCCTTCAGTTCCAGGGGCACGTCTTCTACTATGATGACTTTAAAATTTTCCATTTTCTGATATTTTTATTTTCTTATGATTTTAAACTTTTCCATTTGATGCGTGCCGGCAGCACGGCCTCTATCCTGAGGCAACCCTTATCGCCCTGGCAGGCCTTGATGCCGCAGCCGCGCAGATTGGTAATCTCGCCCAGTTCCCTCACAATCTGCCGGCACAGGAGATAGCGCAAATCGCACGTCAGAGGGGTGAAGAGCTGGGCATGGAGCGCAGCATCATAGGCCACATCCTGCTGGTCAATCCAATATCTCACGTAGGCAGAACCCGGAATCTCAGCCACTCCGGTATGGTAATCCTTGGAATTGCCGCGCATCAGAGAAACAAGATAGCGGTTCAGGAAATCATCTGCCTTGATGTTGCCTTCTACCTGCTCCATCGCCTGGGCGCTGAGCAGAGAATAGAGCGATTTATAATAATCTACCAGTTCCTTGAGCGAATCTGCATCATCGGGCTGCGAATCGATAAGCTGGCGGATGCGCGACGGATAATACATCGTTTCGTGCTTGAGCGTAGACAGACAGTTGTCGAGCACGGAATTGGAGATATACAGCTTATCGTTCTCATATTCAGCCCTATGCAGCTCATCGGTCAGCAGCTCCAGTTTCAGGGATTCCTGCTCAGCCTCGTCGGTCCGCTTAGCCTTGGTCTGTTCAATCATGGCAAACCGGTAGCTCAGCACGTGGCGGTAATAGAGCAGATAATAAGCCAGCGGCAACTGCAGCAGCAACAGGATGAGCAGCACCACGGCCACGGTCTTCGAGTTCTCGCTCTGCTGCATCGTGTGCACGTAATTATCGAGCGTATTATCGGCACTTATCTCGCGGAACAGCTGGGTATAAACCTTGTTGTTGCTCTGGTAGAGCGACCATTGGTGCAACGCCAGGGCAGCCACGGCACACTCGTTTCTCAGGTCCAGGATGACGTGATAATTGGTTGGCAGTCCGGAGCGTATCCAGGAGAGTTCTGCCGCCATTCCCACCTCCGGATGAGCCACCATGAGATATTTTCCGTCGGGATATTTCGACAGATAGAACGCGTTGAGATAATGGCGCGAAGAATCGGCAAAGGCCAGGGTGCGCTGGTAGGTGCCGGCGATATTGCTGAAGTAGGCACTATCTGCAAAATCGTCGGCACGCTGGAGATTGGCATCTACGTTCGTCTTGTGATGATTGTGGCGCTGGCGGATGTCGTTGGTCTTCTTAGCCTCACAAGGCTGGACCGAAGCCGACAGCAGCACGAAGAGCATGATGATGATGCCCAGCAGCTGATGGGCTCGGCGGGCGATGCCCTTAGGCAGACGGAAACTGAAGCGGCTCCCCTCGCCCAACTTGCTTTCTGCCTTAATCTGACAGCCGGCAAAGAGCGAACTCACCTTCTTATATTTCTCTATGATGCCCTTGCAGTTGAGCAGTCCGAAGCCGTGACCGCCCGTATAGGTCCGGTCGAAGACATGCGCCAGCTGCTCCTCGTCCATACCCTTTCCGGTATCAGAGATGCTGATTTCCACGAAGTCAGAAACCTTGGCGCTAATGGTTACCTTTCCGCCTTCGGGTGTAAACTTGCGGGCGTTATCGGCTATGGTATTGATCATGAAGAGCGTAAGGATACGGTCGGCCTTGACCACGGCATCTGTAGGTTCTACATCGAGTTTCACGCCCTGCATCTGGAAGCTCATCTTGCCCTTGCTTACAATATCGAAAAGCTGCTGGAGCGGGAAACTTTCGATACGCAGGTTGAGTGAGCCCTGGCGCATCTGAATCCACTCCGTAAGCACGTTGTTATATTGGTTAATCTTATCCGTGAGTTCGGCGATATACTGGTAACGTTCCTGCCGCACCTCATCGCTTTCGCCCCCTTCGGAAAGTCGGTTTACCTCGTGAATCATGCGGTCGATGAAAGGCGTAATGCTGTTTACGAGCGAAACTTTAGCCCGTTGTTCCAGATTGCGTTTCTTGTTTTCTTCGATATGCAGTCGGGTTACGTTCAGTTCATCCTGAACCTCCTCCTGCTTATCTTTTAATTCGTTGATTTTCTTAGTGTTATTCTCGCTCCACTCACGCAAAGGTGCAAGCAGTTCATCCATCGACTGGTTCTTCATCTTCTTGCGTTTCATGTGGTCGAAAACGTAGAGCAGAACCACCACGAGCACAATCATCGCCACCACGGCAGCAATCATCAGGTTGAGCTGCTGGGCGTTCTCGTCGAGTGCAGCCGCACGTGCTTCAAGCTGGCGATCTTGACGAGAACGGTCCTGCAAATCCAGATAGATATTGCGGTTATAATCGCTCTGCTGCTTATCATCTATAGCCGAATAAACCAGACAGAGTCTTTCACGTATCGACGCTACGAGGTCGGGTGCCTGCTCTATCGCCTTGTTGTCGTTCATGGCATGATTCAGGCAATCGAGCGCAGAAGAATAATCATGGATATCCCAGAAACATTCAGCCAGCGTACGGTTGGCTCCGGCAGTCTGATAAACATCTCCGTAGCCCGAAAAGAGGTTGAGGGCACGCTGGGCAAAGTTGCCTGCCAGCAGATTGTTTGGCATCTGCTCGATGTTGAGATACTGGAAGGCAGGCAGGTTGTTGCGTATGAGGAATTCGCTCACCTCTCCTTTTCTGAGGTGCTCGCTAATAGACTGCAGGGCGTTAGCCTGCCAGTAAGGATAAGGATGGGCAGGGTCGCTAGCCAACATGTAGCAGCTGATCAGCCGGTCGAATTCCGCCTGATTGATTTCGTTTTCGGTTCCCTTGACGATAGCTCCGCCCGAACCTATATTATAAAGATAGTTGAGATATTGTGCCGAATCCTGTTCCAGCTCATCTGGGTCCAGACGGTTAAGTTCCTGTAACATCGGCTCGTCTAAGCCCACATAATAAAAATAGGTGGCGGCAACAATACTGAATTCAGATTTCGCATAAATCACGCGTTTGCTTTCCCTCGGGGGCATGGAATTCACCTCTTCGCGAATTCTGCGCAAACGCCTCATCGCCTTTTCGCGATAAGCATAAAAATCTTTGTTATGCGATTCTCTCTGGCAGAGTCGCATGTTCTGAACATCGGCAATGGCGAGTTCAATCTGATTATCGCTCTCCTCTTCAACTTTCCTCAGCCATCTCTTGGCTCCCTTGTAATCCATCTTGGCTATACAGACAAAGGCAAGGTTGTTATAGGCTTCAGCACGGCCTGAGGAATAATCTTCTGAAAGCTTCAAAACCCTCTCAGCCAGCACTTTAGTAGAATCGAGATTGCGATAATGATAAGCATAGGATTGCTCGTTCAGCTCATCTACCCTAGCCTTATTCGCAGGAGAACAAGCTGAAAGAAAAAGAGTCGCCACCACCAGAAGTGATGATGGCGACATGAAAAAGAAAGATGCTGAAATTTGCATCTCGAATGAAAAATATTCTAAATTAAGCGCGAGCCTTCGCGATGTAACCGAGAGCCTCCTGACACTTGGCTGTGATGGCAGCCCAGTCGCCAGCAGCAACAGTCTCCTTAGGGAAGAGCTTAGAGCCCATACCTACGCAGAGAACGCCAGCCTTGATCCAAGGTGTAAGATTCTCCTCTGTTGGCTCTACGGCACCTGTTACCATGATGTTGCTCCAACGCAAAGGTGCCATTACGTTCTTGACGAATGAAGGACCGCCTACGTTACCTGCTGGGAATACCTTGGTTACGTCGCAACCGGCAGCCTGAGCATTATTGATTTCAGTTACAGAACCGCAACCTGGTGAATAAGGAACCAGACGACGGTTGCAAACTGGAGCAATCTCTGGGTTGAAGTTAGGACCTACGATGAAGTTAGCGCCGAGCTGGAGATACAGAGAAGCTGTACCGGCGTCAACAACTGTACCTGCACCCAGAATCATCTCAGGGCAAGCCTTGTCGGCCCACTTTACCAACTCTCCGAAAATCTCGTGAGCGAAGTCACCACGGTTAGTAAACTCGAAAACACGTACGCCACCCTCGTAACAAGCCTTGATGACGTTCTTGCAGATTTCAACATCCTTGTTGAAGAAAACAGGTACCATACCAGTCTCTTTCATGGCTGCCATAACCTGCATTTTGCTAAACTTTGCCATTACCTTATATTAATTAAGAATGAATAGTTTATAGGAGCTACGCCGTAAGCAAGACTGCCTATAAACTATCAACTATCAACTATAAACTTTAAACTATAATTATCTCTGAACGCGACCATTAGCGTTACCACCAGCCAGGCTCTCTACCTCGTCAGCAGATACCAGGTTGAAGTCGCCAGGGATAGTATGCTTCAAAGCAGAAGCAGCTACCGCAAACTCAAGAGCCTCGGCCTGAGTCTCCTTAGTAAGAAGACCGTGGATCAGACCACCAGAGAAAGAGTCGCCACCACCAACGCGGTCGATGATAGGGTTGATGTCATAGTGCTTGCTCTGATAGAACTCCTTACCATCATAGATAAGAGCCTTCCAGCCGTTGTGTGTAGCAGAGAGAGATTCGCGGAGAGTAGAAACAACATATTTGAATCCGAACTCCTCCATCATGCCCTTGAAGATTCCGTAGTAACCCTCAGCATCAGTCTTACCGCCCTCTACGTCAGCATCTGGCTTGAAGCCCAGGCAGAGCTGAGCATCTTCCTCATTACCGATGCAAACATCAACATACTTCATCAGAGGACGCATAACAGAGATAGCCTTCTCAGAAGTCCAGAGCTTCTTGCGGAAGTTGAGGTCAACAGAAACAGTTACGCCGTGACGCTTGGCAGCCTCACAAGCCAACTTGGTAAGTTCAGCAGCCTTGTCGCTGATAGCTGGAGTAATACCGCTCCAATGGAACCATTGGGCACCCTCCATAATCTTGTCGAAATCGAAATCAGATGGGTCTGCCTCAGCAATTGCGCTGTGTGCACGGTCGTAGATTACCTTGGATGGGCGCATAGAAGCACCAGTCTCGGCATAGTAGAGACCTACGCGGTCGCCACCACGAGCGATGAATTCTGTGTTAACGCCGTAACGACGGAGACCGTTGACAGCAATCTGACCGATCTCGTGCTTAGGGAGCTTAGATACGAAGTAAGCATCATGACCATAGTTAGCCAAGCTTACAGCTACGTTAGCCTCACCACCACCAGGGATGATGCGAAGTGATTCACTCTGAATGAAACGATCATTGCCTTCTGGTGATAAACGAAGCATGATCTCGCCTAATGTTACAATTTTTGCCATGTTTGATAGTTTTAATTTTTTTGTTTTTATTTTGTTTGTTATGAGTAACAAATTAAAATTCCACGTTTCTGTTAAGAAATGAAGTTCAATTATCAGTTGTCGTTCAATTTCGAGGGCAAAAATAACCATAATTTCTCGAATAACGAAATAAAATTGCATTTTTTTTTGTTTTTCGTGCAAAAAAGTTGCTGTGTCTTCGCACAATTCAAAAAATTGTTGTATATTTGCGGCAAAATTCGTACTTGTGGTCGCACACAACAGAATTGCTTAATACTAATTGTGGTCTGTGCACAGCTAGGAAGTACCTGCGACGTTTTATCTATCGTAGCCCCCAGGAGAGGCTCTTTATATAATAAGTACACGCGAGGCAACCAGACCCGTAATGCTAAAAAACAATGGCCGAAAAAATCAGAATCAAGGATATTGCCGAGAGAGCTGGCGTATCCGTTGGAACCGTTGACCGAGTTCTGCACGACCGCCCAAACGTGTCGAAACCTGCTCGCGACAAGGTCGAGAAAGCCCTCAAGGAAATGAATTATCAGCCTAATGTGTACGCCAGCGCTCTGGCTTACAACAAATCCTATACCTTCTACCTGCTGATTCCGAAACATGAATCGGAGGCTTACTGGGAGGAAATAGAGGAAGGCGCAAAAAAATGTGAAGATACCCGACGTGACTTCCATATCGATGTAGAGATTCGTTTCTATGAGCGTTCCAGCGAGGAATCGTTCCGCGAAGAAGGCAACAAGATTCTTGAGGCCAGTCCGGAAGGAGTCATCGTGGTGCCTTCATCGCTCGACGTAACCCGCGAGTTTACCGAGGCGTTGCATCACAAAAGCATCCCGTTCATCCTGCTCGACTCCTACATGCCCGATCTGCGTCCGCTCTCTTTCTTCGGCCAGGATTCGTTCTGTTCCGGTTTCTTCGCAGCCAAGATGCTGATGATGCTTGCAGCAAAGGAAGATGAAATCCTGCTCATGAGGCAGACCAAAGACGGAAGAGTGGTCAGCAAGCAGCAGGACAACCGAGAGGTAGGATTCCGCCATTACATGCACGACCACTTCCCTAACGTAAAGATTACCCTGCTCGACCTGCCGTTGAGCGGCACACGTGCAGAATTTGCCAAAATGCTGGAGAAGTTCTTTGCCGTGCATCCGAACATCCACCATTGCATCACCATGACTTCGAAGGCGCACATCGTGGGCGACTTCCTGCTGAAGACCAACCGCCGCGACGTTCAGATCATGGGCTATGATATGGTAGAGAAAAACGCCCGCTGTCTGCGCGAAGGAAGCATCTCCTTCCTCATCGCCCAGCACGCCTACATGCAGGGTTACTCCTGCGTAGACACGCTCTTCCAGGCCATCGTGCTGAAGAAGAAAGTTACGCCGGTAAACTATATGCCTATCGAGCTGCTGATGAAGGAAAACGTAGATTTCTATCGCAGAACCCAGCTCTAAGACTATCGGGCAGAACAGGGTTTCCGCATGGAAGAATATTCTTACAGGAACATTATAAATTATAAACAATAAATAAAAAACAGACTACGTATGGAACAATCAAGTTTTATCAAGATTAACCCTGCCGACTCGGTAGTGGTTTGCTTGCGCCCTATGAAGAAGGGTGAAACGATTGAAGTAGATGGCAAGACCATCACATTATTGCAGGATACTCCTGCAGGACACAAGGTGCTCATCAACGATGCTGCCGAGGGTACAGATATCCTGAAGTATGGCTACCCTATCGGTCATGCAAAGACCGGTCTCAAGGCGGGCGAATGGGTAAACGAGAACAACCTCAAGACCAATCTTGCCGGTACGCTCGAATATACCTACAACCCGGTTAACGAGCAGCTGAACATCGCTAAGGAAAACCGCACCTTCAAGGGCTACGTTCGCAAGAATGGCGAAGTAGGCGTAAGAAACGAAGTATGGGTAGTTCCTACCGTGGGCTGCGTTAACGGCGTGGCTGAGAAACTGGTAGAACTCCTCAAGAAAGAAACAGGCTGCGAAGGCATCGACGCCATCCACGCATGGCACCACAACTTCGGTTGCTCACAGCTCTCGGGCGACCATGAGAATACCCGCAAGGTGCTTCGCGATATCTGTCTGCATCCAAACGCAGGTGCCGTGCTCGTTCTCTCGCTCGGCTGCGAGAACAACCAGCCAGATGATTTCATGAAGATGCTCGGCGACTATGACCACGACCGCATCAAACTTCTTGTAACACAGAAGGTTGAAGGCGATGAGCTAGAGGAAGGCATGAAGATTCTGCGCGACCTCTATGCCCAGGCTAAGGAAGACAAGCGCGAGGAAGTTCCGGTAAGCAAGCTGCGCGTAGGTTTGAAGTGTGGCGGTTCTGACGGCTTCAGCGGAATTACAGCCAACCCGTTGGTAGGTGAATTCAGCGACTGGCTCGTAGCTCAGGGCGGTACAAGCATCCTGACAGAGGTACCGGAAATGTTTGGCGCAGAAACCATTCTGATGAACCGTTGCGAAAATAAGGAACTCTTCGACAAGACCGTTCACCTGATTAACGACTTCAAGGAGTACTTCCTGAGCCATGGTGAACCAGTTGGCGAGAACCCTTCTCCAGGTAACAAGGCAGGTGGTATCTCAACCCTCGAAGATAAGGCTTTGGGTTGCACCCAGAAGTGCGGCCGTGCTCCGGTAAGCGGCGTGCTCCAGTATGGCGACCGTCTGGAGACAACCGGTTTGAACCTGCTTTCAGCTCCGGGTAACGACCTTGTAGCAGCCACAGCTCTGGCTTCAGCAGGTTGCCAGCTCGTTCTCTTCACCACAGGTCGCGGAACCCCATTCGGAACCTTTGTGCCAACGATGAAGATTTCTACCAACAGCAATCTGGCAAAGAACAAGCCAAACTGGATTGACTTCAACGCCGGCGCTCTGGTAGAAGGTGTAGAAATGAAAGACTTGGTAAGCAAGTTTATTGATAAGATTATAGCCGTAGCAAGTGGCGAAGAGGCTCGCAACGAGTATAATGGCTATCGTGAAATCTCCATCTTCAAGAATGGAGTAACTCTTTAATTAAGAAGGAAAAAAGAAGTATGAGTAATAAAAAAGGTTTGCTGGCGTTGTCGCCATTATTTTTGCTGATTGTCCTCATCGTGGCTTTTACCGTATATTCGGTAGACAGCAGCCATCAGGACACCAGCCTCTCGCTCACAGTAGCGTTCATGATTTCGAGCATTTATGCCGTGGCTATATCCGGCGGAATGCCTGTCAGGAAACGAGTGGACACATACAGCAAGGGTGCCGGCGCCAACAACCTGATGCTCATGCTCTGGATTTACGTGCTGGCTGGCTCGTTTGCCGCATCAGCCAAGGCGATGGGAGCCGTTGATGCAACCGTCAACCTGGCGCTCAGCATCCTGCCAGCCAACATGATTCTGCCAGGACTCTTCCTGGCTGCCTGCTTTATCTCCGTATCCATCGGAACAAGTGTGGGAACCGTGGTGGCTCTGGTTCCGATAGCCGCCGGACTGGCCCACTCGATGGATGCTAACGTAGGCATGATGACCGCCATCATCGTAGGTGGCGCTTATTTCGGCGACAACCTCTCGTTCATCTCCGATACGACTGTTGTTGCTACGCAGACGCAGAACTGCAAGATGAGCGATAAGTTCAAGGTCAACTCCATGATTGTGGTTCCGGCCGCCGTACTCGTACTCATCGCCTATTCTGTCATGGGAATCGGGCTTCAGGCTCCTACCCATATCAACGAGGTAGAATACATGAAAGTATTGCCGTACCTCATCGTCCTCATTACCGCTATTGCCGGCATGAATGTAATGGCTGTTCTCACTCTGGGCACCCTACTCTGTGGCGCCATCGGCATAGGCAGTCATCTTCTGGGTGCCTCCGGAAGCTACGACCTCTTTGGCTGGTTCTCAGCCATGGGCAACGGCATTATCGGCATGGGCGAACTCATTATCATCGCCATGATGGCAGGTGGTATGCTCGAAATCATCCGCGAAAACGGCGGAATCGATTTCATCATCAACAAGATTACAGCCCACGTAAACAGCAAGCGTGGAGCCGAACTTTCTATCGCCGCCCTCGTTTCGATGGTAAACATCTGTACAGCAAATAATACGGTAGCGATTCTGACAGTAGGAAATATTTCGAAAAAGATAGGCGACCGGTTTGGCGTAGACAACCGCAAGGCAGCCAGCATTCTCGACACCTTCTCATGCATGGTTCAGGGATTGATTCCTTATGGCGTACAGATGCTCCTGGCAGCCGGTCTGGCCAATCTCAGTCCGATGGACATTCTTCCTTATCTCTACTATCCGCTGGCGATAGGTGTGGCAGCCCTGCTGGCCATCCTCTTGCGCTATCCTAAGAGATACAGTTAGGAAGACTTCTCAAATCAGAGGAGGGTCTCCTTCTGCGTTAGAGATTTCTTGACAGGAAGAACAAAACTTTATTATTGACTATTTATAAGAACAAGGCATATGAATTTTCTTCAGCGCAACCTTTTTACTAAGCTCCGTGCCGACAACTTCGGCATCAAGGAAGAAATGGAACCGATGACTACCTTTAAGAAGAAAAAGATAGCTCAGATGCTCAAGAACGTGAATGATATTCCTGCCGGAGAGGTGAAGATGAACAACGGTTTTCTGAACCGACGGCTCAGCAAGATTCAGGAAGATGAACGCCACGCCATCGATACCTCTATCGAGACCATTTATCTGCTGCGCATCATCGTGGCAAACGTAAATGGAATGCTGGCTAACGGAATCAATCTCAGAGGAATCATCCAGTTGGGAGACTACCTGAGAACCCGAGGCGACAAGGTAGATTTCGTGAAACTGGAGAAGTGGCTTGCCAAGCTCCGCATCCAACGCATCGCCCAGCTGGAAGGAAGCGTGCTCATCACCTTCTTCGATTTTGAACAGGACGAAATCCCATTCGTTCATCACATAGAAAGAGGTGCCTACAAGCTAACGCTCCGCTCGCTCTACTATAATATCATGGACCAGCAGGCCATTCAGTTTGAGCAGACCAGCAGCGGCTTTGTACGCACCACGGGGGGAACCATGCGCAAGAATCTGCGCCGCAGCATGCGCTATTTGCAATACGCTCCGATAGAAACCATGAGCAATTTCATGAACAATTTCTTCCGTTCATTATCTGAGATTGAAGAGTAAATTTCAGTAAGGATTGATGGGGTTAACCTGGGATTCATCAGGACGAAGAGTAAAATATCTATAAAATTAATCTCTTAGTAGTACGATTTTCATCTGATTTTCGTATCTTTGCATCTATGAAAAAGTTATTTATCTCTATTATAGCATCCATTATTGCCTTGGGAGCCCATGCCCAGGTGCAATGCGAAGACACATGTCGGCACGTTCACGGCATCGACTTGAGTCATTATCAGGGCAACGTGTTCTGGGAAACCGTGGGCGACAACTCTAAGATGGCTTACGTTTATCTGAAAGCTACCGAGGGCGGAACCAACATCGACAGCAAATACAAGAAGAATATCGACCTGGCTCATCGCTACGGAATGAAAGTAGGTTCTTATCATTTCTACAGACCCCGCATCCCACAGCAGACGCAGCTGGAAAATTTCATGGCCCAATGCCGTCCGGGAGATCAGGACCTCTTGCCTATGATTGATGTGGAGACGAAAAGCGGCATGAATACAGAAGAATTCTGCGATTCGCTCTTTAAGTTTCTGCATCTCGTAGAAAAAGCATATAAGCAGAAACCCCTCATCTATACGGGAGCCAATTTCTATGACAACTATCTTCTGGGCAAGCTAGACAGCTACAAGCTGATGATTGCCCAGTATACGAAGCGCATCCCAGTATTGCGCGATGGTAGAGATTTCGAAATGTGGCAATATACGGGTAAGGGCAGACTCAACGGAATAAACGGCTATGTTGACAAAAGCCGTTTCATGGGGCGCCACAAGCTCAGAGAAATCAGATTCAGACATCGATAGTACTTTAAACCTTGAACTTGGAACTTGATGATTAGCTTCAAGGTAAAGAGTGGATAAGGTCTGGAAGTATAGAAACATGAATAATATAAGTAAATTATAAACACAAAATAGAATTATGGCAATTATAAAATGTCCGGAATGCGGACGCCAAATTAGCGACAAAGCACCTACCTGCCCTAGTTGCGGAGTAGAAATAGCAGGCAAAATTACCAAATGCCCAAATTGCGGCGAGATTTATTTCAGCAACCTGGAAATGTGTCCTAACTGCCATGAGCTGAATCCTTCGCTCACAAGAATGACGTCTCCGACAGGAATGAGCCAGCAGACTCCTGCCAGCCAGGCTTCTATGACTAAGCAAGAAGCTGAAAACGCAGCCAGACAGAATGCAATCAGACAAGAAGAAAACCGCCGTCAGGAGGCTCTCAGACAGGACGCTCTCAGACAGGAGGCTCTCAGGCAGCAGGCTCGTCCTCAGACACCTGTCAGAACAGCAACACCTCCTACTCCACCCGTTCCTCCGGTTCGCCCACAGCACTCTAATTCTCAGAACGGCGGAAACGGCGAGGGAACCCAGGAAAAGAAAAAAAGCAACCGTGGCGTCATCATCATCTCTCTGATTTTCGCCTTCCTCGTTTGTGGCATTTTCTACTATTTCTATGATAGTGCCAATAAGAATAAGGAACTGGAAGCTTACGAGTATGCGATGCAGAGTAGAGACCCGATGGTTCTGCAGAGTTACCTAGATACTTACAAAGATGCTGACGAGGCGCATCGTGATTCTATCATGGCTCACCTCGAACTCCTGAAACAGACCGATCAGGACTGGACCAACGCTGTAGTAAGCGGTTCGAAAGAGGCCCTGCAGGCTTATCTCTACAAATACCCAGACAGTCCGCACAAGCAGGAGGTTTTGAACAAGATAGATTCCATCGACTGGAATGTGGCCAAGAATGCTGATAATGTAGAAGCTTACCAGGCTTATCTCGCCGCTCATGCTAACGGTTCGCATATCGAAGAGGCTGAGAATGCGATGAAGAAAGCCAAGAGTAGAGATTTGCAGCCAGAAGAGAAAGATATGGTAAGCAGTCTGTTCCGCCATTTCTTCCAAAGCATCAATACCCGCGATGCTGATGGTTTGCAGGCTTCATGCGAGGACATTCTCTCTTCGCTTCTGGGTAAGAATTCTGCTACCAAGGCAGATGTTGTTACCTTTATGAATAAGCTTTATAAGGAAGATGTGACCAACCTGAACTGGTTCCTCGCCAACGATTATCAGATCAAGAAGCGCGAGGTGGGTGATGAAGATTATGAATATCAGGTTCAGTTCTCAGCACGTGAGGAAATTCAGCTTACCGACGGTACTAAGAAAACCAACCATTTCAAAATCAACGCAACCGTTTCGCCAGACGGCAAGGTTTCTGCGTTCAACATGTCGAAGATTAATGCCGCAGAATAGAATAAAAAACGCCCTGCAAGATTAAATAGAATAAAAAACGCCCTGCAAGATCAGGAACATCATTTCTGAATGTTCCCTTCTTGCAGGGCGTTTCTTTTTACCTTCATGTTTCGGGAAAGGTCTCATGTCCGAGAACCCGTTCCCTTCTTTTAGAAATTACTTTGCATCCTTCATCTGACGGAGCAAATCTTTCTGCTTATCATTCAACCCGGTTGGCAACTTCACGTTGTAAGTAATCATCAGGTCGCCAAAGGTTCCGTCACCTCGGTCGTATCCTTTTCCGCGAACACGAACCTTCGTGCCATTCTGCGTTTCCGGCTTAATCTTCAGTTTGATTTTAGAACCATTACTCAA
>OGYZ01000944.1_pt1 | contig 24254 bp, 30 predicted proteins | sample 1576681 | NCBI WGS metagenome assembly OGYZ01 (sample SAMEA3541480, study PRJEB24748) | human gut metagenome | biome: human gut; feature: human-associated habitat; material: faeces | place: China | collected 2012 | reverse complement strand
TTGTTGTTAACGGTAAGCTACTCAATGGCTGTAATGATGCAGCAGGCGAGGCCGGCCATATGGTTATTTTTGCTGACGGAGAGCAATGCACCTGTGGCAGAAAAGGCTGTTGGGAGGCATATTCCTCAGCAACGGCACTTATTCGCCAGACGAAAGAAGCTATGGGCAAAAATCTCGATTCTGCTATGTGGACTCTTGTTGATGGAGATATAAATAAGGTCGACGGCAGAACGGCCTTTAATGCTATGCGCAAAAATGATCCGGCAGGCATAAAGGTTGTTGATACATACATACATTATCTTGCGATGGGTATTACAAATATGATTAACCTTTTCCAACCGGAAATACTCTGTGTTGGCGGCGGTATCGGTAATGAGGGTGAGTCACTTCTGGAACCTGTACGTAAAATAGTAAATCAAGAGCATTACAGCGTGCACAGCGTTGTTCAAACAAGAATATGCTCTGCTAAGCTCGGAAATGATGCCGGTATAATCGGAGCAGCACTTCTTGACGAATAATTTTGAGGGGAAATTATTTTGCTGAGTAATATAAAAGCTGTTGCAGATAAGTTTGGCTGCGAATTTCGCGAAGATGCTCCTATGAGCGATTATACGTCGTTTAAAACCGGTGGTCCTGCCGAGCTTGTTATAATGCCTAACAGCATAGAAGCTCTTTCGGCACTTATATCTGCTTGCCGTGAGAGCGAAATAAAGCCGTATATCATAGGAAACGGCAGTAATATACTTGTATCTGACAGCGGTTTGCGCGGAGTTGTTTTAAGGCTTGCAAAGGGTTTATCTGAGCTCAAGTACCTCGGTGACGGTGTGATATATGCCGATGCCGGTGTTTCTTTGTCAAAGCTTTGTGCTTTTGCTCTTTCCAACAATCTCTCGGGACTTGAATTTGCCTATGGAATTCCCGGCACAGCCGGCGGAGCCGCATATATGAATGCCGGAGCTTACGGTGGGGAAATGAAAGATGTTCTGTGCTCTGTGTCGCACATAAATTTTGACGGTGAGGTAGGGCACTTTGAAAAAGAGAGCTTAAAGCTCGGCTATCGTTGCAGCGCGTATACCGACAGTAATCTTATTATAACGGGACTTACACTTAAACTGAAAAACGGCGATTATGATGAAATTAAGGCTGCAATGAATTTAAATCTCAATAAGAGAAAGTCTAAACAGCCGCTTGAATATCCGAGCGCAGGCAGTACTTTCAAGCGCCCCGTGGGATATTTTGCCGGTGGACTTATAGAGCAGTGCGGTTTAAAAGGATACAGTATAGGCGGCGCCGAGGTTAGCGAAAAGCATGCCGGTTTCATAATAAATAAAGGCGGCGCAACAACTAATGATGTTTTAAGTTTGATAAAATATGTACAGAATAAGGTGTTTACCGAAACCGGTGTGCATCTCGAAACGGAAGTGAAATATATTGGGTAAGAAATCTGCAGAAAAGACAGAGCTTGTTATTGTTACGGGACTTTCGGGAGCAGGAAAGTCAAGAGCAGTTGACGCTCTTGAGGATATAGGCTTTTTTTGTGTTGATAATATGCCTCCGAAGCTTATACCTACTTTTGTCAAGTTGATTTTTAATTCTAACGAAAAACGTGACAGGGTAGCCATTGTTGCCGACATCAGACTCGGCGACTCGTTCTCTGATATTTTCGGAGTGTTGGATGAGTTAAAAGAAGATGAGATTAATTACAAAATTCTGTTTATAGATGCTGACAACGATGTAATTATGCGCCGTTACCAAGAGACAAGGCGTAAGCATCCTCTTGCCGATGAATTTAATACACCTTCAATACTTGAAGCCATCCAAAAAGAACGTGAGATACTGTTGCCTGCACGTTTACAAGCGGATTATATAGTAGATACGTCGAATGTTACAAGCTCTCAGTTTAAGGAGCGTATTGCAAAGCTTTTTCTTGATAATGCTTCGAGTTCTCTTAAAATTTACAGCATATCATTTGGCTTTAAATACGGCATACCGAAGGAAGCTGATTTGGTGTTCGATGTCAGGTGCTTACCCAATCCGTTTTATATTCCCGAACTTAAAGAGCATACCGGGCTTGAGACTCCCGTACGTGATTTTGTTATGAAATTTGACCAGTCAAAGGCTCTCGAGAAAAAGCTGTTTGATCTTCTTGACTTTTTGTTGCCTCTTTACAGAACGGAAGGGAAAAGTCAGTTAACTATTGCGGTCGGTTGTACAGGGGGAAAACACAGGTCTGTTGTATTTGCCGAAGCAATAAATAAACATCTTCTTGAAAACGGAGCTAATTCAAGCGTATTCCACAGAGATATTAAAAGGTAGTGCTATGACTTTTTCATCCAAGGTTAAAGATGAATTATTAAATGTTGAGACAATAAAGCCTTGCTGTATATTGGCTGAGTGTTACGGGCTTCTGCTTTTCGGCAGGGGTTTTTCGGCAGGTGAGGTTTATATATCCACAGAAAATAAAAATGTTGCGCTCAGATATAAAGAGCTTGTTGAGCGTTTTACGGAAAATCCGTGTAATGTTTCAGAGTCGGCATCCGGTAAAATTAAAGTCAGCGTCGGAAATAAACAGGATCGCTTAGCTGTTTTAAACGCTTTCGGATATAACGGCAAGGAGCGAACACGTAGGCTGAATTGGGCAAATATATCAGAAGACTGCTGTATAGGTTCTTTTCTGCGCGGAGTCTTTTTGGCGTGCGGAACGGTCAATTCTCCTGAAAAGAATTATCATCTCGAATTTGTTGTTCCGCATATGTATTTGAGTCGAGACCTTCAGAAGTTTTTGTCTGATAACGATATGGCGGCAAAAGAGGTTACGCGGAACGGCGCCTATGTTTTGTATTTTAAGGATAGTGGCGAAATCGAGGATATGCTGACGGTTATGGGCGCTTCAAACTGCGTTCTTGAGCTTATGGGCGTAAAAATGTATAAAGATATGCGAAATAATGTTAATCGTCGGCTTAATTTTGAAAGCGCAAATCTTGATAGAACCGTAAATGCGGCTCTTGTTCAGATAGATGCGATTAACAGACTGAAAAAGTGCGGAATGCTAAATGATTTGCCATCGGAGCTTCGTGAAATTGCCGAGTTGAGAACAGAAAATCCCGACTTTTCGCTGAAACAGATAGGCGACAGTATGAGCGTCCCAATGACTCGATCCGGAGTTAACCATAGGCTTAAAAAGCTTTGTGCGTTAGCGGAAAAATGTAAGTAGAATATTGCTGCGAATTCAGCCGTAAACTTGAGTTGTTTACGGCTGTTTTTTTTTGTAGGTACAAGAAAATGTACAATTCGTTTTTGCTGTATAAGACGTTTTAAAATATAACCAAAACATCACAATTCAGACAAAATTCACAAAATATATTGACAATATATATATATATATATATTATAATTTGAACAAGAGGCGGGGAATTAAAAATATATGATAATTATTAAGGCTCGCTTTTCTTATAAGTGCGGCTTTATTTTTTTAGGAGGAGCTTTTATGAGATAATTATACGGCGGCGGTTAATAGGCTTACTTTTTACAGGCAAAGTTTTTATATATCTTATGGCAAAAAATATCAGATGGGAGTATATAAGTGATGAAAAGCAAAACATATAAAATAACACTTGTAATTGAGGCGACAATAGCGGTGCTAATCGCTTTTTGCTTGGCTTTTTTCGGACCGCTGTCATTAAATGATATGACGTACGGCGAATTTGACATGCAGGTTTTTGAACTCTGTTTTACATATCCGGCAATCATAATTTTTATTGCTTTATTTGTTGTGCTGGCGGTAATTTCGTATAAAAAAGAACACACAAAAAAACGCTATGCAACCGAAATCGTTTTGTTTGCTGTCTTGTTGATATTTGTATATTTTTTAGGCGTGTTTGTGCCTCGTACATTCAGATATGAAGGCGTTGTTATGAATGCCGCCGAATACACTGATATTATGCATGAATTAAAGCCCTCTAAATGTTTCGAGGGTGAAAATACCGACTATATAGAAAAAATCGGAGAAAACCTTTCCGGTGAGTCGTGGTCCGTCTACGGTATGCGATATACCGAGGTCAGAAAATATGATTGGTCAATGGCGGATACCGGATACCAAGATTTATGCTCCGACTACGAATTGATATATTACAGCGGTATACCGAAGTTTATTTCCGGTGAAGTTGATTGCGTTGCAAAAATGCAAGACAGCCTCAGAGTTAAGGATATAGACAACTCGCATATCAAAGATGATAACGCAACAAATATCGGAATATACACAAACGGAACTTATGAAAATATGAAATACAGTATGTATACGAAGGACTATAACGGTCAAAAGGCAATTGTTATCTACGCCGATGAAGGTGATAAACATATTTTCCTGACGCTTCAATTGTTGGATAAATCTGCAGAATTGTCCTTAGCTGACGAAAATACTCTTTTGCAGCATATATATAATGTGTTTGAAAAAGAAAATTAATCATCATCAAAACCATAAAGTTTGTTGTGTGAATTTGCTGTGTAATAATATCTTATATTTTGCGTTGTTTGCTATTGATTTTTTTTGCCGGTTCGGTTATAATAGTCTCCGTCAGTTCGCCGGTGTGATGGAATTGGCAGACGTGCTGGACTCAAAATCTACTTCGTAGGATGTTGGGTGCCTTGGCAAAACCCTTGATAAATCGGCGCTTTCACAACTTCATATTTTCATTTGGTTTTAATATCCCTCCCGCACATCCCTCCAAAATCTGAGATGTGCGGGACACAAGGGAAATTAAAATATAAATGCCGGTGTGTCGGAATTGGCAGACGACCGCGACTCAAAATCGTGTGGAGAAATCCGTGTGGGTTCGAGTCCCACCACCGGCACCAGAATTTTCAGCCCTGAGCTTCACGGTTCAGGGCTTTTCTATTGCCCAATGGTCTGTACTCCCGTGTTCTCCGGGTAGAACGCCAGGATCGCATTCGCAGAAGAAACCTTGCTGCTGTAATCCAGATGGGTGTAGATGTTGGAAGTCGTTCCAATATCACTGTGCCCCAGCCATTCCTGGATTTCCTTCAAGCTGACGCCATTTGCGTAAAGCAGGCTGGCGCAGCTGTGGCGAAGGTCGTGGAAACGGATTTTTTTCAGGCCGTTATTTTTCAGCGTGATCTCAAAATGCTGGGTGATGAAGTTTGGCTTCACAAGCTCGCCCATCGCATTGACATAGATGTAATCCAGGTATTTCTGGCAATAGGCTGTTCCACACACCTTCTGATTGACCAGTTGCTCCTGTCTGAGCCGGTGCAGTAATTCCTCAAAAGGCGGGACCAGCGGCAGCGTGCGATAGCTGGATTTCGTCTTGGTCCGGTCTTTCTGGATTGTGACTTCTTTGCCGTCCACCGTAACCTGTGTAACCGTGTGCTTGATTGTAAACGTCTTTTTCTCAAAGTCAATGGCATCCCATTTCAGGCCAACAACTTCGCTGCGACGCAGGCCATAAAATGCGGCGAGAATAACAGCCAGTTCAATCGGATCGCCGCGCACCACATTGAAAAGAGTTTCAAGCTCATTTTGATTGTAGATGGTAGCGACGTATTTGGCCTTTCTGGGCCGCTCCACTCGGTCGGCAGGATTGGACTTGATCAGGCCGATTTGGAAAGCATATTGCAGGCATTTGCGAATGTTCGCGTGACGATGGATGACTGTATTCGCGGACAGCCCTGCGTTCAGTTCTTGCTGATAGTATTCCTGAATGTACTTTGGGTGCTTTTCCAGATCCTGAAGCGTGAGCTTTTTGTCCTGGAAATATGGGATGATGCTGCTTTTGATGGATGTGCAGTAGGAAGCATACGTTGTGACTTCCACGCTGTTCTTCATCATATCCAGCCATTCCAGCAAAAAATCCGTAAACAGAATCGGGGCTTCATCCGCGCAGGGATTGACCTGCGCCATGATGTTTTCTTTGACCCATTCCAGATCGACCGCATATTGAAAAGCCGCAACGATGATCTCATGGTACATCAGCAGCTCATTTGCAGTCGCTTCGTTTTGCTGGCGCTCATGGCGGTAGAAACTCTCCAAGTCTCTGGCCGTCATCTTTAAGAGAGCTATCGGATGGTCTTGGAAATAGGGCATGATGTAGTTTTTGATGTCGTAGGCATACTCAGCATAGGTGCTGGTGCCAAGCGCCACAGCTTTGTCCTTGAGCCATTTAGAGAGGAAGTCCGTGAAAAGCATATCTGCATTTTCCATAAGGTTGTCCGGGTTAAATTCTTTGCGTGTTTTGAGCAATATTGCCTCCGCCCGCTTCTTATTGCCTTTGACCGGCAGCCCGGTACTAATGGATTTGCCTTTGCGCTTTCCATCCTTGCCTTTCCAGCTCAGGATCATTTGATAGTAACCATTTTGTTCTCTCAGGTGTCCTGCTACCATTGTTTTCCTCCTTCCAAGCAGTAGCTGTATTCACCCGCTGTTGACGCTTATATCGTAGCAGTTGCGGAAGAATGCGGCAAGGATACGGATTAACTTCGTCCGATAACGTGCAGGTAATTGAAAATATGTAATTTAGGAATCTTATAGGTCCGGCCCACCTTGAAATGTTCAATGCAGTTTTTCTTCAGAAGCCGGTAGGCGGACTTTTCGCTGGTCCCTAACATTTTGCTCATTTGGGTGACGCTTACCACGTCGGGATATTCCTTAAAAATCATCGTATAAGCGTCTTTTTGCGATAGTGACATACTCATGTGGAACACCTCCTCAGTCGGAGAATGTCATAAATTATAGATAGAATAGCCGCACCAATGGTTGGCCAACTGTTCGTAAAAGCAGACCACTGGTGCGGCTATATAATTGCCTGTGATTTTTACGCCACATTTGCCACGCATCCCTGACGCCGGGGACAGAACAGGCCGCCGCTGGCGCGGCTGTCATAACTCCGCAGCGTCGTTCGTAGCGTGCGCCGCAGGGTTCCCCCCAAGTCTTTGGCGGGCCGTGAGGAAGTATCTTTAAGCCCCCGCGCAGTCATCGCGCCGGATCTGCCACCATCCGGGTCACAGGGTCGTTGATCGCTCCGAAACAGCTTGTCCATCACCTCCTGGCTGCTCCATCTTCGCGGCGTCCTGCACTCGCTCATACGCGGGTTATGTACCTGTTCTGCCGTGTATTCAGTTGTCAAAGATCAGCGAAGGAAAAATCCCCTTCTTGATAACCATGACAAAAACAGGCAATTTGTCCTGCCTGTAATGCGATTTTTTGAAATATATTTTTGCCTTGCCGCTTCATTAGGAGCTGCGGGCGAGGCAAGCGTACAGCAAGCACAATAAAATAGGTACTATCGTACTCAAAAACACCTTTTATAAGGTTCTTCCTGCAAGGAAATGGGCACGATAAAATATAATTAAGGAGACGATAGTGCCTATGGAACTGATAAAAGAGCTGGGACGAAGGATACAAAAAGCGCGTAAGAAAAAAGGACTGACGCAGCAGGAACTCGCAGATCTGAGCCATGTTTCTCTGAAGCACGTTCAAGGCTGCGAAAGAGGGGTAAAGAACCCTTCCTTTGAAGTTCTGCGCGCTTTTTGCAAAGTCTTGAATTTATCTTTAGATTCCCTGATGAATCTCGATCTGCCAGAAGATGAGCAAGCCGCCAACGATATGCGGCAGCTTTACCTTTCGTGCCCTCCGGCTGCCAGAAAAGTGTTATTAAACTCGGCCCGTGCGCTGGCTGATGAGCTAAAAGAGATGGTGCAGACGGCCGGAACTGAAGAATTAGATGAAAATTTAGAGGATAAGTAAGCCGGTGGAGGAGTAAAAATCCCCCACCGGCTCTCTTTTTGCCGCTATGCGGCGGTCATATTATCGGGCCGTGTCCAACAGACGCGCCAGCTTCTTCAGCCCGCGCCGGATGCTGTCCCACACACGACGGCGGTCAGCACCCTCGATGCGGGCGATCTCGGCCACCGTCATGCCCAGGTAAAACCGGTCATAAATACGCCGGGCCTGGATGACGGGCAGCTGCATCAGCGCGGCATACACTTCCTCCCGCAGCTGCTTCTGCTCCAGGATTTCCTCCGGGGTAAGCGGGCGGTTGAGGGCATCGTTTTCAATGCCGTCCTCCCGGTTCAGAGAGTAATGGGCCTTGTGCCGGAACTTTCGGCGCTCATAGGCTGCATCGTTCTGCTGCTGGCCCCGGATCGTAGCCAGCACTTCCTCGGCCACATCCACAAAGACATCGGTTTTATATATATCGGGATACAGCTCCCGGAGATTGATCTTCTGCATTATGTACCTCCGTTTCGATTCACAGGTTGACGGGTGAACCGAAACGAAGGCGGCGGGCGACACCGTTCGGGGAAATTCCCGAAAAAACGACAAGCAAAAGCGCCAGCATCCGAAGAACGGCGGCTGGCGCTTTTGAAAGAGGTTTGATAGTGCTTCCGAACAAGCCACGATAGTGCCTGTTCATAAGCAGATGGTGGTCGATTGACGGTTAGGCTTTTTTTGGCAGATAAATTCCTGCCGAATTATGTCGATGCGGTATTTGCTTCACGGCGGCTCCCTCCTAAAGCCGCCGTGTCAGCGTATAGGCGTCACTCCTTTGTCGAGGGCATAAGAAACGGCGGCCTTGATTTTGTCAAAGCCGCCGTAGGGTCTAGTATAGGGCATGGTGATTGCCTGCTGGACGACGGCTTTTTTTCTTTGCCGTCGTCCGGCAGGTTATTAAATTATTATGTTTCTTTGTTTTGTCCCCCAAAAGTTCAAACAGCGGTTAGTGAATAAACTGCCCGATTATCTACTATTATCGCGTTAATACTTCTACTACAACATCGCCTTTGGTTTCGGGAACAATAGTGATCGAAAAGCAAGCTGTTTCCGTTGTATTTGCAGGAATGTTTATTTTATCATTACATGGAGCAGAGGAATTGACGATATACATTTTTTCTTCTGCGTTCTCATAGGTAAGACTGATTTCTATTGTCCCACTTTCACAAGTTGCGTCTACTTTGAATTGATAATCTGTATCGGCTTCAAGCGTAATCACCTTTTCATACTCGCTATATTCTTCCTCATATTCTTCGGGGATAAAGTGATATTCAAAACTTCGTAAAGAAGTAAACTCGTCGGCTTCACTGTCATTACAGGCCGTAAGAGCAAAGATAAGGCAAATAGCAAGTAAATAAACTCCGATTTTTTTATATTCCTTCATCACTTAAAATCCTCCCGTCTTGAATAGTAATTAGTCTTTTGGCGTATGACGCAACATTTTTATCGTGTGTGATAAGAATGACAGTCTTTCCCATGTTGTTTAATTCCGAAAATACTCGCATAATTTCATTTCCTGTCTTGCTGTCTAATGCGCCTGTTGGCTCGTCCGCAAGTATTGTTTCGGCTCCGCATACAATCGCCCTTGCGATTGCTACTCGTTGCTTCTGACCGCCGGATATATTCGACGGTTTCTTTTTGGCTAAATTAGATATGCCTACAAGTTCCAATGCAGATAAGACCCTTTTCTTTCGTTCAGCTTTTGATAGCGGCTGCTTTATCAATGGGATTTCTACATTTTCCAATACGGTATAATCCCCGATAAGGGCAAAGTTTTGAAAGACAAATGATATTTTTTTGCCGCGAATAGAAGATAAGCGTTTTTCCTTTGCACCCCCTAAATCTTCGTTATCAAGCAAATATGTACCACTGGTAGGAACGTCCATGCAGCCTATAATATTTAATAATGTTGTCTTGCCGGAACCCGAAGCCCCCATTATTGCTACAAACTCACCATCATTTATTTTCAGGCTAATATTTGTCAAAGCCGGAGTAATAATATCATCACTTCTGTATTCTTTTGTTATGTCTTTTAATTCAATCGTTGCCATTTGCATCTCCTCCTATCAACTCGCAAGGCTGATATTTCAATAATTTTGTTATCGGAATTAACGCTGCAATTCCCGTCAAAATAAAAATAAGTACAATACAGATTGGAAGCGTGTATCTGATATGCGCTGTTAGCAAAACAGTTTTGAATAGATCTGTACTTCGAGCAAACTCTATCCATTTCATTCCCCAAGCAAAAATACCCGAACAGAAAATGATGATGAATATTTCAATAGCTATTTCGGCCGCTATATCGGAGAGAGTAAAGCCGTTTGCAATCCAAATGCCATATTGTTTTTTCTTCAATAAAGCATTGGTAGTAAATACCGCAACAACGGAACTAATTGCCATAATAGAAATAAAAATCGCAAGTATCATTTGCCGTATAGTAAATGTTGCTGTCTCTGACTGATATACTTTATATTCGTCCGATAAAAGCATAGCCGACGCTTCAAATCCATGTTGTAACGGATATGTAGAAATCTGCTCTTTAAGAAAATTTATATCCGCACTATCGGAAAGGAGTATATAGGTGTTATGCAAAGAAGAAAGCTGCGTCATAATATCATTACGGCTTTGCTCCGTAAAAGGAGCAATAAACCAGCCTTTTAATGAAATCAAGGGAAAGCGGATTAAATCATCTTCTTCAACCCATTTTGCACCTGTGGGAATATGCCCAACAATTTCGTACTGATCTCCTGTGCGCTCATCGGTAAGTATCTGCCCCTCTGATAAAATATCCTTGAATATTTCGCTTACATAGAGAGGAAGCAAACCGCTTGTAGTAGTTGCATATTCTGTAATACCGCCTTTGATAAATGACAACATTTCTTCGTCGATACTTAATAGCTGTGATATTCCCGGATAATCTTCGTATTTTTGCCCTTTTAATAACTCACCATTGAGTGCTCTATATTCGTCCATGTTTTCGAGTTCGGAAAAATACATACCTGTTGCGTCAAACTGGCCTACTGCTTGTACGCCCGGAAGTTCTTTGATATAGTCAAGATATTGCCGGATCACATTTGCAAACTCAGGGCTTTCTTCTGTATATTGGTAATCCAAGTGCAATACCTGTTCCATATCAACGCCCATATTGCTTTCAAATATTTTTTGCTGATAAGCTGCGCTGGTCGCATTTGTGATAGCAGATAGAACTGTTTGCATAGCAATAACACATACAAGTAATATCAATATTGAAAAAAACTTCTTTTTTCTAATTTCCTTGATAGATAACCTTAAAAGTTTCATTTATGAAATCACCTCCGCTGGGTGTATTTTCAAAATGCGAATAACAGGAATGATAACGGAAATCACCAATGTAAAAAGCAAGAGCAGAAGCGTACCACATAGGAAAAAAGGTGTTATATGAATGGATATGATACCTTCTGTCATGCGTGAAAACACCTCAATTAAAAGAAACCCTATGCAAAGGCTGACAAGCAATATTTCTGCCATTTCTGATACCACCGCGCAAATGAGGTTATAATTTGACCAGCCGAACGCTTTACGGATTGCCATGTCTCGACGCTTCGTAATAATCCAATAGTTTGTAACCACAAGGCAATTCGCAATAGAAAACAGATAAATTGAGAGTGCAAGGGAAATCCCTGTGTTTTGCATGGTATTAAATATGGGAATTTCTTGGTCGGCTTCTGCTAAAGACGTTAGAATATCATTGATTGCGCTAATGCCAACCAATACGGACATTATGGAAATGGAAAAGCCTATTGCTAATAAGATTGTGGTAGGGCGGCACTTCCGCTTTAATTTCTGAAACATAGTAAACCTCTCTTTCCTCTTTTCTCTATGACTACGCAACTTGCAATTCGTTACAAAAAAAGTGGCGCACTTTTTTGTGCGCCACTTTCCAATCTCTGATATGAACTACTATTTGCTCCAAAGCAAAACGGAATTGTCAATTATTTTCTGCAAATCACCTATATCCATGCTTTCTATTCCTGTATAATCCCCTGTATAGTAAAACACACGGTCAATGCGTTCTGCACCCTTATTAGCAGCACATAACACATATTCGGAAAATACATCATCATTTGTAAGAATATCGTCCCACTTTGTTCCCGACAGATAGAAGAACAAATAGGTGTCTTTCTGCCCGTTATTCTCGATTTCCACTTGCTTTATTTTAAGGTAATTTGCTTGATTGCCTTGTAATCTGCCGATCAAGCTGTCGTCTACCATTGATACAGAGATATTATCCTCATAGGAAATTATCTGCTCGGATTTTTTCAAAAGGCCGACAATCGAAAAAGATATGACCGCAAATATGGCAAATGCGAGTACAACAACAAATATTTGCTTTTTGCGTATTTTTCTTTTTATCGAGCGAAAAGACGCTGCTTTTTTCATTTCCAACTCGGCATTTTGTGGAGCCGCAAAGATTTCATCTGCTTCACAAAGAGAAGTGTAGTAGTCCTTACAAGAAGAACATTCCGACAAATGAGCTTCAATAATTTTGTTGCTTTCTTCGCTGCAAACCCCGTCATGGTATAGGGGCAACAAGTCCTGTATCAAACTACAAGGATATTTCATTTTATACCCTCCTTAATCTTTAATTTTGCTCTATGATAAGTCACCCTCGCCCAGCTTTCAGATTTTCCAAAAAGGCTTCCGATCTCCGCAAAGGAAAGTTCACCAAAAGTACGCATCCAAAATACCTCTTTATAGGGATCGTCTAACCGATGAAGCAATCTGTGAAGCTCAAAAGCAGTTTCTTTATTGAGTAATTGCTGCTCTATGCTTTCAGTAACCGGGATAGTTTCTAATGGATAGTCAACTTGTCTTTGCTGCCGTTTGACCTCTGTATAAAATGTATTTTTAGCAATCTGGCAAAGCCAAACACTTAATCTACATTCCCCGCGAAAAGTGCCAATATTTTTTAGAGCCTTAAAGAAAGCCTCTTGAGTGAGTTCCTCTGCCCATGCCTCGTCTTTGCAAAGGGAAAGTGTATATTGAAATACTGTATCGAAGTATTCCGAATATATCTTTTCAAAGTCTTTCACTCCACCACCTCGCTTTCTTTCATCTTTTCGATAGTTTTATTTTTTGAACAGGATAAAGCCTGTTATAATTGCAAATAGAATATCCGATATTCTGATTTTGTCAAACAGTACGATTGAAGCCGCGAGCATTACTATAATAACGCCAATAGAAATTATCTTTGAAATCCAGCTTTTTCCTTTTGCGTACCAAACACAAAATCCCATAAGCGGAGAAAATAAAGCAAATATTGTCCACCCATAAACAAAGGTGAGTGAATAAACGCTTGCCGTCATTTCTGCCGTTATGTAATAGGTCAATAACATTCCCATGCAAAAACCGAAAACATTGACTGCGGCTCTTATAGCGGAATTGCTATATACGGAAATCAATGTGCAAAGAAAAATCCAAACAGATACTTGCGAAAAAATATTTCCGAGATTAGTAGTATAAATATCGAGCAGCTTAATCAATACTCCCGTCATTAGTCCTAAACAGGTAATAATGGCAGTATGGAGAATTGCTTTGGATAGAGGAATAGGCTGCTCGGATTTTCTGATATGACTAAATAGGCTCATTTGCACTCTCCTTTCTTTTAAGACTAACGATATTGAAAAACGTTACAATCATTTATAAGATATTCTTTCTTCTTCCGTCAATCGGCTTCTCCGCGTCTTTGGGTATCAGCCAAACACCGGCTATCTTCACAGCGCCGGGAATACGCCCATCGACGCAGTAATAGTTGACTTGACGGGACGAAACACCCCATTTTTCGCTTGCTTCTTTGAGTGTCATGTAGTCCATGTTTGCACCTCCGACAACATTTTTTATTATATTTCATTTGCTTAAAGGACACAAGGCAGAAGATATGTCGAAAGCGGAAAAACAAACAGAGGCCGCAAATAGCAGCCTCTGCTTTCAAAACTATTGATACATCTACTCCGTTAAGAAAGCCGGTGGAGGAATAAAAAACCCCACCGGCTTTCTTTTTGCCGCTATGCGGCGCTCAGGTTATCGGGCCGTGTCCAGCAGACGCGCCAGCTTCTTCAGCCCGCGCCGGATGCTCTCCCACACGCGGCGGCGGTCAGCACCTTCGATTCGGGCGATCTCGGCCACCGTCATGCCCAGGTAAAACCGGGCATAAATACGCCGGGCCTGGATGACGGGCAGCTGCATCAGCGCGGCATACACTTCCTCCCGCAGCTGCTTCTGCTCCAGGATTTCCTCCGGGGTAAGCGGGCGGTTGAGGGCATCGTTTTCAATGCCGTCCTCCCGGTTCAGAGAGTAATGGGCCTTGTGCCGGAACTTTCGGCGCTCATAGGCTGCATCGTTCTGCTGCTGGCCCCGGATCGTAGCCAGCACTTCCTCGGCCACATCCACAAAGACATCGGTTTTATATATATCGGGATACAGCTCCCGGAGATTGATCTTCTGCATTATGTACCTCCGTTTCGATTCACAGGTTGACGGGTGAACCGAAACGAAGGCGGCGGGCGACACCGTTCGGGGAAATTCCCGAAAAAACGACAAGCAAAAGCGCCAGCATCCGAAGAACGGCGGCTGGCGCTTTTGAAAGAGGTTTGATAGTGCTTCCGAACAAGCCACGATAGTGCCTGTTCATAAGCAGATGGTGGTCGATTGACGGTTAGGCTTTTTTTGGCAGATAAATTCCTGCCGAATTATGTCGATGCGGTATTTGCTTCACGGCGGCTCCCTCCTAAAGCCGCCGTGTCAGCGTATAGGCGTCACTCCTTTGTCGAAGGCATAAGAACGGCGGCCTTGATTTTGTCAAAGCCGCCGCAGGTGAGTTTAGAGCATGGCGATTGCCTGCTGAACGACGGCTTTTTTTCTTTTGCCGTCGCCCGGCAGAGACATTGTTTACCCTTATTCTATTGCGATCTGAATAGAGCCTGAATAGTCGGTTCCGCTGATACCGATATAGTTAGCTCCTGCTTGAAGTTGAACGGTAACGCTCCCGTTGCCGGATTCAGCAAGCACTTTTTCCTCTAATTCAGGGGAAATATAGATGAGCTGGCAGTTCCCAGATTGAACATCAAAACTATACTGGATGGTGATTTCCCGGCACTCATTTTCTTTGAGGTCGGTATCTGCTACCAAAATATCCTGTCCATCGAAGCCCATTACAGAAGCGTCATAAGTAGCCTGAAAAGCATCGCTGTCCGAAGTACGGCTGCCCTCAAAGGACTGATAAGGTGTTATAAGTGCGTTGCTTTTCCCAATTACCACATCGTCACTGAGTTGCTCTGCCCCGTCCTTCAAATTATCACTTAATCTTTCGAGGCCGGAGCAGGCAGTACAGGATAGTAAAGAAAGAGTAATCAGACAACACCCAAAAATTTTTCCGATTTTACGCATAACCATTTCCTCACTGAACGAAAGAAAGGAACAAAGCGAGTGCGACAATTCCTACCATCAGCAACAACCAAAAAGCACTGACTGCTGTTGATACGATATTGATAACACTGCGGCTTTCCCTGTTCCGCACACAAACTACCGAAAGAATCAGGCCCAGCAGGACAAAGACGATATTGGCTCCGGCCCAAACAGTTCGGATGCCGTCCGACAGCGAGAGGTGCAGAAAGGACGGGACAAGGGCTGCCAGCGGCAGGATGCTCACAATGAGCGCAGCTATACTGATTGATTGAAGTTTTTTCTTTTCCATAGTATTTACCTCATTTCTTTTTTCCCAAATCGGGTGACGGCCAACGCGAAAAACAGACCGAACACTATAATCGCGCAGGGCAGGAACGGAAACATCGAAAAAGCGGCGTCGGAAGCTTCTGCTGTAAAATCATGGAGAGAGCAGGAAACGAGATAACCGCTGTAACAGTACGGATAAACAATCCACAGCGGCGTATTCGCAACCAAGATACCGGGAATTACAAGCAGCAAATTCAACCCAACGGAAAGAAGCGGCTTTTCAAACAGAACCGTGATTGCCCACATAGCCGCAATACACGGCAGCATTGTCAGAAACAGCCCCAAGCACCATTTCAGCAGATACAGGATCGGCAAGGTTTCTGTTACTCCCATCGTCTGTGTCGCAATCAATCCCGCAATTACAAACACTGCAAGAAACACCACCATTTCCATGAACAGGTAAAATGCCAGCACACAGAACTTGGCAATCGAAAGCGCGTATCGGCTGACCGGCAACGCCAGCATTTTTAAGATGCCATTGTTACCGGTTTCCCGGCCTGCAATCATCACACAGACAACAATCATACTGAACGGCAACAGGTAATACGCATAAACCAATGCGCTTTGAATGAACATGGCAGGCCATGCGTTTGTATATTCCGGGGTGAAATAGCGGCTCAGGCTTGCAACCCCGGAGGCAACCACCAACAGTGGTGCGATAAAGATCAGTGGTACGATCTTTGAGCGTTTCACCTTCATAAACTCAATTCTGAGCAATTCCAAAAAGCTCATTTTCTCAATTCCTCCTTACTCATAGCGTTTGCTTTTCGCCAGCCACAGTGCAATAGCAAGGAACAAAACAGTCTCCATCAAAGATACCGCGCTCACAGTCATATCGGGCTGGGCGCTCATGGCAACTGCTGGTTTCAGCATAAGCACAAAAGGATGAGCCATCAGGACAGCAAGATTTGAACTGGCCAGCGCCATACCGCTTAAAAATCCTGCGACCCCTACACCGAGAGGTATCCACATATTTTCAAAGCGCGAAGAAATCAGCAGCATAAACGACAACACCGGCATAGATGTGAGGAAAGAATATCCGGCAAAGCGCACCAGTGTTCCCATCTCAAATGCTCCTTCCGGCAAATCTGTCATGCCGATTTGCATAAGTGCTAAATTTTGCAGTACGATTGCAACCAAGAACATGACCGTCAGAATCAGGAATTTGCACAGATACATGGCCGGAACACTCATGGGGAGCATATACATCTTCTTGATGGCGCTGCCCTTAAACTCCATGTTGTAGACCATGCAGGTGGCAACCACGATACCGAACAGGTTCAGGATCATAATAACACCGTAAAGCTGGGTCAGCAGAACATCCATCGGGGCCAGCGGCAAATTCAGAAGCGTGTCTTTCCGCACAAGGAAATTAACAAATGCGTATGCAGCTCCTAACACTCCAACCGCCAGCAGCACAGGAATGACGCCGGTCCGCTTTTCTTTCCGAAGTTCGATTGACAGTACATTCATAGCTGTGCCCTCTGCTTTCTGGCCGCGTTATCTTTCTCCACCATCGAGAGGAACATATCCTCCAGGTTGTCTGCCGCGAAACCGGCCCGTAAAGCACTTTGGCGAAGCTCATCCAGACTTCCTTCAAACAAAAGCCGCCCATGATTGAGAATGCCAATGTCATCCGCTATCAGTTCGATCTCGGACAGCATGTGGGACGAGATCAGGATTGTGCAGTCGTACAAATCCGGCAGGGATTTCACCAGGTTGCGGATTTCATGGATGCCGGAAGGGTCAAGCCCGTTTGTCGGCTCATCCAAAATCAGGATAGGGGGTCTGCCCAGCAGCGCACCGGCGAGGCCGAGACGCTGTTTCATGCCCAGCGAATATTTTTTTGCCAGCCTGTCGCCAAATTCCGTCAAGCCCACAAGGTCCAGTGCGTCCTCCACAGCACTTTTCGGCAGTCCCAAAATCCTGCGGATAATATCGAGATTTTCCCGGCCGGTCAGGTTCGCATAAAACGAAGGGGACTCAATGAACGAGCCGACCTCCTTCAAAATCGCAATTCGGTCAGCCGGGAATTGCTTTCCATCAATGGTAAAACTGCCTTTTGTGGGGGCGGTCAGGCCCAGCAGCATTTTCATAGTGGTGGATTTGCCTGCTCCGTTCGGGCCGAGAAAGCCATAAATACTGCCTTTGCGGATATGAAGCGAAACATGGTTGACAGAAGTGAAGTTCTTATATTTCTTTGTCAACTGTTCCGTAGTAATAATGTAATCCATAAGAACATCTCCTTTCATTGACTCCATCATAGAACATCAACCTGACTTCTACATTCTCGCGTCCTTACTTTTACCTTACTTTTTCGGAATACCCGTCACAGGCTGACATCCTGTGCTATAATAATTTCAGGAGGTGACGCTATGGACAACTCTTTTCTGCATCGAAAAAAACTCCTGCTTGTAGATGACGAGCCGGAGCTGCTGAAAATGGTATCCGATATTTTGAAAGATGCTGGTTTTGAAACTGTTCTTACCGCCGGATCAGTGAAAGAAGCTGTCATGGCGGCAAAACAGGAAAAACCTGATTTGATGATATTGGATGTCATGCTGCCGGATGGAGATGGCTTTTCTCTGATGGAGCAACTCCGCACCTTTACTGATGTGCCGGTTATTTTTCTGACTGCAAAAGACGAAGCGGCTGACAAACTGGCCGGTCTTGGCCTTGGTGCGGATGATTACATTTCAAAACCATTTATGCCACAGGAGCTATTGCTGCGTGTCTATGCGGTCTTGCGCCGCACTTACAAAGAGGACAGCCCTCTGGTTGTTCTGGATGGATGCACGATTGATTTTAGCCGGGCAGAGGTCAACAAAGGCGGCAAGATTATCCCCCTAACCGCAAAAGAACATACTCTATTGGAAACGCTGGCTCGCAACGAGGGAAAGATTGTTACGGTTGATGCCCTTTGTGAAGCATTATGGGGTGACAATCCTTTCGGCTATGAAAACAGCTTGAACGCCCATGTGCGGCGTGTTCGGGAAAAAATTGAAGCCGATCCCTCAAAGCCCGTTTCCTTGATTACGATTAAGGGGCTGGGCTATAAATTGATTACAAGGAAGTGACGCCGTGAAATCTTTTGGAACTTATATTTCAAAGCATTTGGCGTCTTTCGCTGTATTTCTCCTGATACTGGTGATTGTCAACATCATTCTGTTTGGCATGACCTTTTATCACACGGTTTCAGAGGATTACGGAGAATCGTCCCCACGCGCTATGCTTGAGATGACCTCTACTGCGGCAACCACCGAAGGCTTGCCCGATAACGCGGTACAGAAATTGCGCCAGTACAATATTTGGGCCATGTATCTGACACCAACGGGCAAATGCTTTTGGACGCTCGATCTGCCGGAAGAAGTACCGCAAAACTATAACATTCAGGATGTAGCCCTATTTTCAAAAGGCTATCTGGAAGATTATCCTGTTTTTGTCTGGAATACGGATGAGGGATTGTTGGTTTTGGGGTATCCAAAGAATAGCTACATGAAGCTCACCAGCAACTACTATTCCATTGAGGCAATTCAAAAAATTCCTCTCTATGTGATGGGAATGTTAGGCATGGATGCACTGTGTCTGTTTTTGGCCTATTATTTTTCAAAACGTAGGATCATCCAGAATACAGAGCCGATTGTAGATGCCATTGAAACATTAGCTGATGGAAAACCTGCTTCGCTTCATGTTGAAGGTGAGTTGTCTGAGATTGCAGGCAGTGTAAATAAAGCATCTCAGATAATAAGCAGACAGAACGAAGCCCGCGCCAACTGGATCAGCGGCGTATCCCATGACATCCGCACACCGCTTTCTATGATTATGGGGTATGCTGGCCGGATTGCTGCAAACGAAACAACCAGTGATACAGTTAGGGAGCAGGCAGAAATCGTGCGAAAACAAAGCGTCAAAATCAAAGAACTTGTGCAGGATTTGAATTTAGTGTCTCAACTGGAATATGAAATGCAGCCGCTTCATAAAGAGAAAATACGTCTGTCCAAACTCATTCGTTCCTATGTGGCCGAATTGCTCAACTCCGGGCTTTCTGATGCCTATACGATTGAAATTGATGTAGCACCCGAAGCGGAAAACGCCATGTTGGAATGTGATGCTCGATTGATTTCACGGGCGGTTAACAACCTTGTCCAGAACAGTATCAAGCATAATCCGCAAGGCTGTGAAATCCAACTTTCCCTTAAAAACACCGAAGAGGCACTTGTATTAACTGTTGCTGATAATGGAGTGGGGCTTACCCCTGAGAAATTACAAGAATTAAAGGAAAAGCCACACTATATGGAAAGCACCGATGAACGGCTTGATTTGCGGCACGGGTTAGGGCTTTTACTTGTGCGCCAAATCGTTGAGGCGCATGGTGGTTCTATGACAATAAGCAGCACGCCCGGCCAAGGATATAAAACAACTTTAACATTGCATACAATTTGAGCAAAAGAAAAATAAGACGTCGCTATTCCAGGTTCGGGATAATTACCGGCAAGCAATGCCCCTGGATAGCCATTCGGCTTCAGGCGCTGCTTGTTGAGGGAATCCCCCAAGCCCCCATGAACGCAGAATTTTATTCTGCGGCTGCGCGTCCGATGGACGCTTTTGACCATGACCAGTTCACCGCTGGTCGTGGTCTTTTTCTTTTTTGGCATCGTGTTCCGCCTCCATTTTTAAGAGCCGATCCACATTGGCCTTTGCCGCCAGCAGCTCCCGCATTTCCTCACGGGAGCGCCGGTACTCGGCATAGGTCTTTTTCTTTTCCTCTAGGAGCCGGGCATACTCGGCTTGCAGCTCCTTGACCTTGGGCAGCTTCTTGACCCCCATATCGTCAAAGGCATTTTTGGCCGCCTGATGGAGCAGGATTTCTTCCTCATGTTCCTCTCGGAATTTCTTGGAGTAACCGGTCTTCCGGTAGGCCACATAGGTGTCGCGGGTCTTGGCATAGTTGATGATATGGGTCCGCAGGACGGCGATCTCCGCCATGCGTTTCTCCGCTGCCTTGATTTTTGCGGATAGCTCATTGTGGTGGGCCGTGGCTGCCACAGCCTTTTCCTCCAGCACAGCATACTCCAGCAGGTTATGCTCGGTGAGATAATTCACGGTCTGCGCCATCTGTTTCAAGTTAAAAACCTTGGCCCACCGCACATACCCGGCACCTTTTCCGGCCTGGAGCTTTGCCTGGATGTCAACCAGCAGATTAACCTTCGGCGGATCTGCTTGCTTGACTGATTTCTGGCGGGGCGTATGCTCCTTTTGACCGGCAAGGACAGCCAGCAGGTCCTCCAGGGTGTAGCCTTTGCCCAGGCTGTCCAGCCGGGCCACTTTGCTCCAGCCGGGGAGCTTCAAACGGTAGGATTTTCCGCGCTTGGACACTTCACAGCCGGATTCCCGGAGCAGCTTCAGCAGCTCGTCCAGGTCAGCAGGCTTTTGTGCCAGGGCGTTATCTATGGCAGCACGAAGCAATTCCCGATGGGAGGGCTTCGCCTGATCGCCCAGCCATTGGTCGTAACTTTTGCCGTGGGGCTTTGGATTCTCGACAATGGACAGTCCGTTCTCAATGCAGATGGTGTCGCTCAATCGACGGACAGCTTTTGTGCTGCCCCAAAAGTTGCGGAACTTTCGGTCACAGTCCAGGTTGACCGAACTCCAAATGATATGATTATGGACATGGGCCTTGTCAATATGGGTACAGACGATAAAGGCGTGTTTTCCCTTGGTGAACCGCTTGGCAAACTCCACGCCCAGCCGGTTGGCTTCCTCCGGGGTGATCTCCCCAGGACAGAAGGACTGGCGAACATGGTATGCGATCACATCGTCCGCGCCACGGACCCGCCCGGTGGCGGCAATATACTGGCGCTTGGCCAACATGAACTCGGCGTCGGCCACACGGCTGTCGCACTCATAGCCGGTAATGAGCCTGCCGTGGTCAGTTTTTTGCGGATTGGCCACATAGTCGATGATTTCGCTGATGGCACGGCTTTCGGTCCGACCCTTGCCGATGTGAAGCGGCATAATGCGTGTGGTTGCCATGAAGTTTCCCTCCCTTCAAAAAATGGGCAACCTCAGCTGCCCATCTCGTCACGATATGAAATAATCTGTTTCTTTTTCTGTTTGGCGCACCGCAGCGTTGTGGCAGCTCCGCCCCAATCATGGAGAACATAGGCCACCACCACATCGGCGGACTCTACCATCCAGCGGTTTCTATGAGAAATCGCAAAACGGCGCGGGACAGTTTCCAGCGGCGGATACACCGTGCTGTCGTAACCGGAAGTGCTCCTCCCGGTGTTGAGATAGGCCAAGACAAGAATCAGCTCAATCTGTGGATGCCACTTTTTCTGCTCTCTCAGAACAGACGCTGCCAAGCTGTCAAAAGCTCCATAGCCTCCCAGGTAAAAGGTAGTCGCGCCTTGTTCAATCAGTTTCTGCGTAACATCACATAACCAGTTCTCAATTTTCTCGCTCTGCGAAATCTGTGCATGACCGCAAAAGGTCACTGTCATAAAAACACCCCTGATTCCATCATAGCGCAAATAACGCCATTGGTACAGGTACAGGGACTAATTTTCACACGCCTGCCCATATAATAACTTTAGTACAGGGACAGGGACGGTGAGTGCGATTGAAGCTAAATCAGGCGGTCAGCAGACGCCTTTCAGAATTGCTGGAGGAGCGGAAGATGACGCAGTATCAGCTGTATATGAAAAGCGGCGTTCCCAAGTCCACCATTGGCAATATCATCAACTGTTCTTACGATTCTGTAAAGCTGCGAATCATCCATGAGATGTGCCAGGGGCTGGGAATTGGAATAGACACCTTTTTTGCTTCGCCACTTTTCAAGGAAGATAATCTGGAACCATAAGACCTCCGACGAGCTTCGCCGGAGGTCTTATCATAAGTTGAACACCCTCTCCGCCAATGGGAGAGGGTGTCTTTTTAGCCGTAAACCAAATCCTGAATTGCATATTTCAAATCCTGGACTTTGCCCAGCAGCCAAAAGGCCAGCTTCGGCAGCCCAAAGGGGCTTATGAGAAATGCGATCAGCAGCAGGATAAGGCCGTTTTGCGGGGAGTATGTCATCAGGACGGCCACGCCCAGCAGGGCAATCACCGTACTGAGCAGCCCCAGCACCAAGCCGGACACATAGACCAGCCCCACGCAAATCCAGATGGCCAGGGTGAGCAGCAGGATCACCGGCGCAATCACAATCTTCAAAATCAGCTTCAATGCGGTCATTTCATGGCCTCCTCTCGACGATCCAAATACTTCTGGCACAGACGGCGGACCTGTTCCTCGTCGGCCTCGTTTTCTTCCCGGCGTCCCTTTGTCAGCTGAATGGAGGCAAAGGATTCGTACTCGACCAGCAGATGGTCAAATAGTTCCTCCGGGGTCCGGCACACATCACCCTCGCAATAGGGCGGGTCCGGGGGCGAGCCGTTGAAGGACACACAGACATATCCGTACCGGCTCTTGTAGACTTCCAGCTCCATATCCTGCGCCAGATAGTCCTCGAAAATCTCTAAAACCTTTTCAAAGGTCAACATTGGTATCTCAACTCCTTTGTGAGATGTGAGAACACTTTGCTATCTGCCTTTATTATCCGGCAAGCCCCGTCAAAAGGCAAGGATACAGACAAAAAGAAAAAGCAGAGGGAGGCGCGGCGAAAAGAACGCCGTTCCTCCCTCCACAGATGGGATATATACCCCTGTCACGATAGATTGGAGAGCTGGGTCAGGATTTTCTTCACGCCCTCCCATAGCTGCTCCTGCCGCTGGGCTATATCTTCCAGGTCAGCGTCGTAGACACGCCCGGTCTCATGCACTCGGCGGGTGAGCTGGTTCAGGTTGTTGCTGCTCCGGCGCAGCAGAGACACCAGCTCCTTCAGCTCCGGCAAGTCCAGCTGCACCACATAACCGTCCAGGGCCATCTTCCGCAGATAGGCTTCTCGGTTCTTCGTCCCAAGTTGGGACATTTTCTGCTCGATCAGCGCCAGCTCCTCCGGGGAGACCCGAAAATTCACCTGGACCTCCCGTTTGCGCTTTGGGGTACTCACCGTTCCGGCTCCCGTTTCTTATGGCCCGGAGCTTTGGGGGCTGCCTGTTTCGGTTCCTGCTTCAAATGCTCCCGGACAGAAGGCCGGGGCTGGCGCAGCTCCTTGGAGCGGTCCTCGTTGGCCAGGATGGTGGCATAGGTTCCAGGAAGTCCCTTCATACCGGTAAACGAAAGACTGCGAAACGGCAGGAGATTCATCAGCCGGTCATGGTCTTTGCTCCCGGCACGATTCAGAAACTCCGGGGAAATGCGAGCCATGTAATGGGTCCCGTGGGGGCTGTTCGGCATATCCGGTGCGCGCAGCTCCCGCAAAATCCGTTCTGCCTCTGCCTGGATGTCCTCTACCGTCAAGGGCTGGCGGCGTAGATGTTCCTCGCGCACCAGATCAATAAACCCGTTCAAAACAGCGGGGTGGCTGTTCAGGGCATACCCACACCGGACGGTATCGGAGTTGTAGTTGGGGATGGTCTTTGCCCATTCCTTGTTGCGGGGCGAGTAGCGCCCATCCCAGTCCTGGAGCTGGACGGTGTTGGCAAGGACCAGCATGACCCGGTCCATGCCGTAGGTCTCGATCACGCCCTTGGCGGCATCGTGACTGAGATACATCCCGTCGAAGTGTTCCCGCACCGCCGCTTCAATGGCCTCC
>OGYZ01000941.1_pt1 | contig 24325 bp, 16 predicted proteins | sample 1576681 | NCBI WGS metagenome assembly OGYZ01 (sample SAMEA3541480, study PRJEB24748) | human gut metagenome | biome: human gut; feature: human-associated habitat; material: faeces | place: China | collected 2012 | reverse complement strand
CGCGCCGCAACCATTTTGCGTGGCGGCTTTATCTGCGCGGCACGGACCGCGCGCACATCGTCGGCTTGCCGTCGTATCCTACACAGATATTGACCATATAACAACTGGCGTCGTCGGGGATACATACCGTGGCATTGAAATGGCATCCGCACGGACCGGCTTCGGAAAATACCATATTCGACAGGATGGCCTGATTCAGGAAGCCGCTGGGTACGAGCCCGGTGAAGCTTTTCCGGGTATAGTCCCGTGAAAACAAACACACCTTTCCTTTGTACACGCAGATGTGAATCACGTTGTCGTAGTACACATTTTCCACGGCGATACCCTCGTCCGTATAACTTGTCTTGTATACTTTCAAGCGCGAGGGGTTGACATAGACATAGCAGTGGTAACGCTCGCCGCCATGGAACACTACTGTGTCTTTTTTTACTACTTCATTATAGGTGAGCGTGGCGGCTTGCCGATGGATGAAATAGATACTGTCGTTCGGGTCTTCCGATCGGACAAGCTTCACGACGTCGCCCGTGGCCGAATGGAAGTGGAAAAGGTGATTTCCCCTCTTGTCTATGGGATAAGCGGTCGTATCTCCCCCTCCGGCCAAAAACAAAGTGTCCTTACGGATAAAAAAACGTACCGGTACGTTGGCCGTATCGGGGTAATAGATGGTGTCCCCTTTGGCGCAGAACGAAACGGTCTCGGTCTCTTGGTCGATCCAGATTCCCTGCAAAGCTTTTTTGGCCTCCTGGTCTTCCGGTTCGGGAGTATCCCCGCTTGGAGTACGGTTGTCCCTTGTGCCGCAACTTGTCCATGCTGCCACGGACACTAAAAGACTACCGTATATAATATGATGTATCCATTTCATTACTTTCCGATACAATGGTATTCAAATCCGGCTTCGCGTACTTCGTCAGCGTCATATACGTTGCGCCCGTCGATGATGAGCCGTCCGCTCATCGTCTTCTTCAGCACGCCCCAAGCCGGCAGGCGGAATTCCTTCCATTCGGTCACCAAAAGCAGAGCGTCGGCATCCAATGCCGCTTCGTACATGTCGCGGGCATAAATGACTGCATCGCCCAAACGGCGGCGGCATTCATCCATGGCTTCCGGGTCGTAGACACGGACCGTGCATCCGGCTTCCAGTAATTTCCGGATAAGAACGAGGGACGGTGCTTCGCGCATGTCGTCCGTCTCAGGCTTGAAAGCCAGTCCCCACAATGTGACAGTCTTGCCAGCCAACTCATGTTGCCATGCCGTGTCCAGCTTGTGGAAGAGGATGGACTTCTGGCGTTCGTTCACAGCCTCTACGGCTTTCAGTACCGTCATTTCGTAGCCGTTCTGCTCGGCCGTCTTGATGAGTGCCTTCACGTCTTTGGGAAAACAGGAGCCTCCGTAGCCGCATCCGGCATACAGGAACTTGCGGCCGATGCGGGTGTCGGCTCCGATACCGTTGCGCACCATGTTGACATCCGCTCCCACGCGTTCGCACAAATTGGCGATGTCGTTCATGAATGAGATGCGTGTGGCCAACATGGAGTTAGCGGCGTATTTCGTCATCTCGGCAGAGGGAATGTCCATGAATATCACTCGGAAATTGTTGATAAGAAAAGGTTTGTAGAGTTTGGTCATCAGTTCCTTGGCTTTTTCAGACTCCACGCCTACCACCACGCGGTCCGGACTCATGAAGTCGCTGATGGCGTTGCCTTCTTTCAGGAATTCCGGATTGGAGGCCACATCGAAAGCGATGTCGATTCCCCGTTCGTCCAACTCTTCCTGAATGGCGTGGCGTACTTTCTGAGCCGTACCGACGGGAACGGTACTCTTGGTGACAATCAATTTGTAATCAGTCATATATCTGCCGATTGTTCGAGCAACTTGTAGGACGTATTTCAAGTCCGCGCTTCCGTCTTCGTCGGGGGGAGTTCCCACGGCACTGAATATCACCTGCACCTTGTCGAGCACGCTTTCGAGTGAAGTGGTGAAGTCCAACCGCCCTGCTTTTTGATTCTTCTGGACCAACTCCTTCAGGCCCGGTTCGTAAATAGGAATTTCACCTTGTTTGAGCTTTTCAATTTTATTCCGGTCCACGTCCACGCAAGTGACATTGACCCCTATCTCGGCAAAACATGCACCGGTTACCAAACCTACGTAGCCGCTGCCTACAATCGCTATATTCATATTTTCGTTGCTTTAACTGTAGGCAAAAGTAATGAAAAATAGAGCTATCAACAATACAAGCTGAAATATTTGATAACTTTTTCTGCAAAAATTAGCAATGTCCACGGGAAAGCCGTAAATTTGTAGTGTGAAAGAGTTAGTAAAACATATCGAGATATTGTTGCTGGATCACGATTGTGTGGTGGTTCCGCAAATCGGGGGATTCGTGACTTGCAATGCTCCGGCCAAATACGTGGAAGAAGAAAATCTGTTTTTACCCCCTATCCGTACGGTGGGGTTCAACGAACGCCTGAAAGCCGACGACGGATTGTTGGTTCGTTCATACGTGGAAGCATACGATTGTTCCGACACTGAGGCGAGAGCCATGCTCGGGGAACAGATCCGCGATCTGCAACAGGAATTGTGGGAGACGGGCACGTACGATCTTGGGAGCATCGGGGTATTGATGTTGGATGAGCGGAACAATGTGGAATTTTCACCTTGTCAGGCCGGTACGGTCTGTCCGGCTTATTATGGTTTGGATGCCTTGCTGTTCGAACCTTTGCAAGCGGAAAAGGCGGTGGAAGCGTCATTGGCCGTCGAGGTGTCGCGTACGGTTCCCGAAAGAAAGCCCGAAGCGGCTGCAACGGAAATCGAGCCTGTGGCACGCGGCGAAATCACCATCCGGCTGAAGACGGTGTGGTTGCAAAACATTGCTGCCGTGGCTGCCGTGGTGCTCTTGTTTTTCCTGATGTCTCCCGATGCCAAGAACACGGGCGTGTCTTCCGCGAACCAAGCTGATTTCGCCCGTCTGATGTGGATGCCTGCGGTACAGGAAACCGTATCTGAGGCTTTCGACAAGCCGGAAGAGATACAGGCCAAGGGTATGGAAACGGATGTGGAAGGCGCAGGAACGGCCGTTGCCCGACCGGAACCCGTCCAAAATACGGAGGACGCGGCGGCAGTGAAAAGCGGTTATTGCGTTGTGGTGGCCAGTGCCATTTCGGAAAAGAACGCAGAGAGTTATGTCGAACGGCTTCATAAGGAAGGTTACAAAGAGGCGCAAGTATATAAAAAAGGAAATATGGTGCGTGTGGTTTTCCCGGGATTTGCATCCGAAGCAGAAGCGCATGCCAAGATGAACGCTTTGAGCGACCGGTCGGAAGAGTTTGCGTCTGCATGGGTTTATCATATCAAGTAAGGAATACAAGGAATGAAAAGAGTACGCTGTCCTAAATGTGATCATTACATCACTTTTGACGAAACCCAGTATGAAGACGGGCAGTCGCTTGTTTTCGAATGTCCGGAATGCCGCAAGCAGTTCGGCATACGCATCGGCCGCTTCGCCCCGGAAGCCGACGAACGGGTCAGCATCCTGGCCTCCTACCGTCAGCCGGATACGGACTTCTGGCTGGCCGACCTGCCCCTGAGCCGCATCCCTGCCCCTGTCTTCGAAGCCTGGAAGGACCTGTACGGGGTCAACGTCTCGGCGGACTTCCTCGACGGCCAGCCCCTGATGGTGGCGGGCAATTACGGCCAAGGCCGCTACGTCCTCAGCTATTCCCATCTGGAGACCCCGGACAGCCCCGATGCCAATGCCTGGCTGGCCCATCTGCTGCGCGTGCTGGCCGGTCTTGCGCCGCAGCGCGAGCTGGTGCCCGCCTGGGACCTGCACCGCAAGGCCGCGTTCCGCTGGCCCGACACGACGCAGACGGCCCCCCTGCGCACCCTGCTGCACGGCATGCGCGAGCTGCTGGATCTGGGCGTGGAGCACAACCTCTTTTTCGAGCGCACCCCCTGGCTCTGGGGCTGGCGCCCCGGCCTGCCCGGCGCGGTCTGCAACAACCTGTATTCGTCCCTGCGCGTGCTCTGCGGCCTGCGTCCCGGCCCGGACACCCTGGCCGCCTGGGACGGCATGCGCGCCCGCTTCGCGGCCCTCACGGACATCTTCCTGCCCGGCGCCGAGGGCTATCTGCTGGCCTGCCGCCTGCGCGAGACCCTCTCCCCCACCATGCCCGACGCCGTGGACCGGCGCGGCCTCACCAACCAGCGCGAGGCCCTGTTCGGCCATCCCATGACCGGGGGCGGCATCGTGGGCGAACTGCTGGAGATGACCGACGAGCTGCTCTACCGCGGCCAGCAGGAAGACGCCTGCGCCGCGCTGGACGACTGATCCAGCGACGCACGCCTAACGAACGTGTGCCTTTTCTGAACGCCCCCGCCTGCCCTCTCCGGCTACCCGCGCGCCGGCTGCGGGACCTGCGTGCTTCCGGCTCCGGAAGTGGCGCCATGACGTTGCCCGCTGATGGCGTACAGATAGCCGGCGAAGAAGGTGAAGACCAGAGCATTCATGAGCCCTGTGGAGATGAACGCCCCCAGCATCCCCATAAAAGCACAGGCCATGGCGTACACATACCAGTCCCGGTTCCGGGCGGCAAAACGCACGCTCCTCCAGAGCAGCATGCCGCACAGCCCCAGGAACAGGAGCAGACCGGGGACCCCGAACTCCGCGAGCAGGACAGAATATTCATTCAGCGGCGGTACCCGGCGCAGCTTGTCTCCCTTGGCCTGCAGAACGAAACCACGCAGCTCGCTGCCCCGCTCCAGGCTGCATGTATCCAGCGGCTGCCAGTAGAATCCTCGCAGATAAAATCCTGTTCCCAGCACGCGGGACAGGCCGGCGGCCATATCCAGCCGGGTGCAGGCATAACGTATGCCCAAGGAACCGTTCTGCTCCAAGGCCCCTTGCAGCTCGGGACACTGGGGAGAAAGACCGGCATGGCTGTCTTCCAGAAAACGCAGGATGGAATCCGTTTCCTGTTCCACAGCTCCAAAGCGTTCAAACTTTGGTTGCAGGAGCGTCCAGCCCCCGGCACCAGCCAGGACAAGCAGAACACAGGACAGAGTGAGGACTCTGCGGCTGTAGCGGCGCCAGGCAGCCAGATACCAGGGGCCCCCGGCCATGATGCAGGCCAGCAGAAAAGCGACCGCACCGGTGAGGACCTTGCTCTGCCACATGACGATCCCCCAGCCCGCGACCCCCAGCAGCCAGAGACGATTGCCCGCGCACTTCGCCAGCAGCAGCCCCAGCACCGGCAACAGGCCAAACGCCATGTGCGACGGCTCCGCGAACAGGCCCCTGACCCTGTCGGTAAAATACGGCGGCGGCCACCAGCCGTGACCGATGCACTCCATGCGGAACCAGGGATTGATGCTGACCAGGAAATTCTTGATCCCCTCTGCACCATGATTGGCCAGGATCTCCAGAACAATATGGGCAAGATTGGACAGGCCGAGTACCAGCAGGGCCGCCTGGAAAAGTCGTTTGCCGCAGGAGGACGGCAGGCAGGAGAACATCACGGCCCACCAGAGCAGGAAGCAGAACGGCACGATGAACCAGCGGGCAAGCCCCAGCCAGACAGCAGGCGCGATGTTGTGGGGCACCCCCTGGAGGCCCAGCCAGGTCGAAAGAACGCTGCAACCGAGCAGGGCCGCCCATAAAAACAGCAGTCCCCGGTGTTCCCGCATATGGCCATACCAGCGGCCGGAAAGCAGGAACAGGAGCATGCCCGCACAGGCCAACGGATACATGGGCCGAGGCGGCATGAAGGGCACCTCGTACCAGGGGAAAACATCGAACGACAGCAGAGCCAGGCTCAAAAAGGCACACGCCATGGATCCCCATAGGCACAGACGGGAGAAACGATCCATCAAAAGATTCCTTGCTCGGGAAAAAGGTCGGATACGGGCCCGGAAAAAGACGGCCTGTGAGCAGGCAAAGCAGAGGGACCACCGGGCCCGGGAAGCGGCAATATCCTCTATTCTATAATCCGGCCCCCTTCCTGACAAGCTCTACAGACAGCCCGCCCCCTGCAGCAGAAAGATGAACAGCATCAGGCTGACCATGCTGGCGGCATTGCTCAGTACGGCGGTCAGGGCCGCCTCTTCGGGCACGGCGCTGTAGACCTCGGCCAGCACCGAGGCCACCAGGGCCGTGCCGGTGGCGGACATGAGCACGCCCACGCCCAGCCAGAGCGGCGGCAGGCCCGCCAGATGCATGATGCCCCAGCAGATCAGGGGATGGATGCCCAGCTTGCACAGCAGGAGCCAGGCCTGCCGGATAACCGTATGCCCGCCGTTGCGGCGCAGGGCCAGCACCAGCTTCTGGCGCAGGTCGAAGCCCAGGGCCAGCAGCATGCAGGGCGCGGCCGTACTGCCGATGAGCGCCGCGGCGTGATCCAGCGGCTGCCACAGCCCCAGCCCCGAGCAGGCCAGGGCAAGGCCCGCCAGCGTGGCCAGAAGCAGGGGGTTGCCCAGCAGGAACAGGCGCAGCAGCTTCCAGATGCGGCCCCGGCCGTCGCCCCAGGCCGCGGAACCTGCCAGACAGTCCATGCGGATCTGGGCCATGATGACCACCACATTGGGCGTCAGGGCCGCCAGCCCGGCCACCACCATGGCTTCGTGATCGCCCGGCAGCAGACCGGCCACGATGGGCAGGCCCACGAAGGCCGTGTTGCTGGCGCTGCAGGCCAGGCCGGAGATGATGGCCGGGCCCGTCCCCCGCCGGGAAAAAAGCCTGTCCACGGCGTAGCCCAGCAGATAGCACAGCATCTGCGCCCCGATGACGCCCAGCCAGAAACCGCCGTGGGCCAGATCCAGACGGCTCGCACCGGACAGGATATGCAGCATGAGCACGGGCAGGGCCAGCTTGAGCACATAAAGGCCCATGGCCGCGCCGGTATTCTCCGGCAGCACGTCGGTCATGTGGACCGCAGCCCCCACGGCTATGAGCAGAAAGACGGGAAGAACAGCGTAGAATGCTTCCATACGACACCTCCATGCGGACCGTAGTGTGGCTCTCCCGGAGGATGTCGCTTGCGGTGAGGGGAAAGATGCGCCTCTTTCCTCCGCTTGTCCAGAAAATTGTTTGTTTAACCAAACAATATATAACCTATTGAAAAAGCCCGGTATCGACCGGGCTTCGATAGAATTTTATCCAGCAGTGTGGAGCGCTTTGCAGGACAAGGCCCCGCAGGACGCACGTCGGCGGGCGCCCTCTGCCGCCCCTGCATCCCCAGTCAGGACACCGGCACGGCAGGAAGGCCGTCCAGGCGCATCAGATATGGCCCAGCAGACGCATCACCCAGATGAAGAAACTCAGCGAGAACAGGCTCAGGCCATTGGAGACCAGGGCCGTCAGGGTCGCCTCCTCAGGACCGGCATGGTGCACGTCCGCCAGCACGGGGACCACCAGGGCGGAGCCGGAAGCGGCCATGATGACCGAAACGGCCAGCCACAGGCCTTCCACGCCCAGCGCGGCCAGGATGCCCCAGCAGACCAGGGGCTGCACCACCAGCTTGCAGATCTGCAGGGCCGTCTGGCGCAGCAGCGCATGGCCGCCCGCGTGCCGCAGGACCACGGCCAGCCGCTCCCGCAGGGTCAGGCCCAGGGTCACGAGCATACAGGGGGCGGCCGTATGGCCCACCAGCTCGGCGGCCCTGTTCAGCGGATCCCACAGGCCCAGCCCCAGGGCCGAGACCAGCACGCCGCCCGCCATGCCCCAGAACACGGCATTGTACAGCAGCGAATAGCGCAGCACATGCAAGAGCACGGCCTTGCGCCCCTGCGGCATGGAGCGGGAAGGATCATGCGCGGCCAGCTGCACCTGCCCCACCACGAACAGAAGATTGGGCGTGATGGTGAACAGGCCGGCCACGAACAGGGCCTCGGCATTGCCCGGCAGGGCACTGGTGATGACGGGGATGCCCACGAAGGCGGCATTGCAGAAACAGCCGCCCAGGGCCGTCACGGTCGCCGCCGCGCTGTCGTGGCGGGCCAGGATGCGGTCGGCCGCGTAACAGACCCCGTAGATGAGGAACTGCGCGGCGATGACGCCCAGCCAGAACTGCGGATGCGCAAAGCTCTCCAGGGGCGCGGTGGCCATGATCTGGAACAGCAGCAGCGGCAGGGCCACGTTGAGGACATAGAGGCTCAGGGTCTGGTTGGCGTTCTCGGGCAGGGCCCGGAAAAGATCCAGGCAGACGCCCAGACCGATGAGCAGGAACACAGGAACAACGGCGGAAAATGCTTCGATCATGCCCTTGCTTATGCTTCTCCCGGGCGGATGTCCAGAAGCGCAGGCTACAAAACCGGGCACCATAAAAAAGCCCGGGACAGCACGGGGGAGCCTGCCGGACAGCGGCCTTGCCGCCATCCGGGACAGGCCCTGCATCCGTACTGCCGGGCCATTTCTCAGCGTATGGGGAGGACAGGCGCCGGGCCTGTCCTAGGCCTGGCTGCCATGCGCATGGCAGCCACAGGCGGCATCCAGGGCCCCGCACTGGCGGCAGTGGGCCACCAGGGGCTCGAAGGTCTCGCTGTCCGGGAAATAGGCCAGCAGGGAGCCCTGCGACATGTCGAAATACCAGGCGTGCAGCGACAGCTTGTGGGCGGCCACCCGTTCCTGGATCCAGGGGTAGGAGAGCAGGTTGTCGATGGAGACCAGGATGGCGGCCTCTTCGCAGTGGCGCTGCCGGTCGGCCGGGCTCTCGTCGCGCACGTCCTCGCGCATCCGTTCCAGGGCGGGCGCGGCCATGGAGACCCAGTTGGCCACGAAGCTCTCGTCATGCAGCGATTCGGGGTTCAGCAGGGCCTGGATGCCGCCGCAGCCGGAGTGCCCCAGCACGATGATGTGTTCCACCTTGAGGTGGTGCACCCCGTATTCCAGCACGGCCAGCACGGCATCGCGACGCAGGGCGTCGTCGGCATGGGGCACCAGGTTGGCCACGTTGCGCACCACGAAGATGTCGCCCGGGTCGCAGCCCATGAGCAGGGCCGGATCGGCACGGGAATCGCTGCAGGCGATGACGATGGCCTTGGGATGCTGCCCCTTGTTCAGGGACGTGTAGTAGTCGTTTTCCGCATCGAAGTAGAAGCGGCGGAAGTTCCTGAAACCGTCGATGAATTTTTCAAAGTCTTTCATTGTTCCCTCAAAAATACCTCCCGCCGTGCGACACCTGGATGCCGCCGGACGGAAGAGACAAAAAGAGCCCCGGAAGGACCGGGGCTCTTGGATAGCATCGAAGACTGGGGCTACTTGGCCTTGGCTTCGGCCGGAGCGGCCTTTTCGGCAGCGAGCTTTTCGGCGGCGGGAGCGGGCTTTTCAGCGGGCTTCTCCGCGGCCTTGGTGTCCTGGGCGGCCTTGGCGGGCGCTTCGGCGGCGGGAGCTTCGGCCGCGGCGGGAGCTTCGGGCTGGGGGTTGCTCACGGACACGAAGTTGACCTTCTGCTTGTTCATTTCGTCCAGCAGGGCATTGGTCACGTCCAGGGCGGGATCATAGGCCACGGCCACGTCCGTGCCCAGCACCACGCTCAGGCCGTTGGCCTTGCGGTAGTTGTTCACCAGACGCTGGGTCAGGTCCAGCAGCTGGCTGACCACGTTCTGCTGTTCGGCGTTGATGCGCTGCTGGCCACCCATGTAGATGGCCTGCAGTTCACGCTGCAGGGCTTCGTTCTCGGGGTCTTTGCCCAGACGGGCCTGCACGTCGTCGATCTGCTGCTGGATCTCTTTCTGCATGCCTTCCAGGAAGCGGCTGGCTTCCTTGCCGGGCTCGCTGTCACGCAGCAGGCGGTTCATATCGACCACGCCGATCTTGACGGCGGGTTCCTGGGTCTGCTGGCAGCCGCTGACGGCGAGGCAGAGGACGAGCAGGGAAAGGACGAGGAAACGAATACGCATGGGGAGTTCTCCTTGGATCATCCGCAAGATGTGCGGTTTCAGTCTGAATGGCCTGCTTGTACGATGTTTTGTTCCGGGACTCAACTCTTTTCCGCCGCCCCGCTCCGGCGTACGGCCGGGACGGGACCTCGTGCAAGACGGCACGCGCATTGACAAAGGTTGCGATATTGTTATTCTGAACGTTGTCCTTATTTCATAAGATCTTCAGGGCGGACCTGCCGCCAAGCGAGAATTTTCGTGTCATACCACTCCCTGCGCACCCCGCGCGAAGCCATCACCGAGATCGTCAGACACGCGCCGCCCGAAGTGCGTCCTGCCATCATCGCCCTTATCCGGGCCGCCTACCGCTCCCTGAAGCGCGGCTACCAGCCCGATGTGCGGGCCGTGCCCCTGCGCAGCTGGCGCTCGCTGCTCCAGCTGCTCTCCTCCGTCGCCGCCATGCAGAGCGAGACGGAGACCCTGCTGCGTGTCTCCAACGACCTGCTCTCCATGGCCGACCATATGGCGCCCCCCGGAGAAGTGCTGCGCCAGAGCGCCGAGATCCTGGTCCATGCCCTGCATGCCGACCTCTATGTCTGCCGTCTGCGCAACCCCCAGGGCGAGTGGGTGGTGCAGGCCGCCGCGCGCCGTGACGGCGGCGGCATCCCCATGGTGGTCCCCGCCCTGGAAGAGGGCATCCGCAACCACCCGGTCATGCGCACGGTCAAGGAAGGCTCGGCCCGGCATGTGGTGTCCAACAACCTGCGGGGCATCGAACGCGGCGGCGAGTCCTTCGACTGCGTGGTCTACAAGGCGGGCTACCGTTCCCGTCTGGCCTTCGTGCTGCGCGAACGCAACGACCGGCCGCCCTTCGGCCTGGTGCTGCTCTACACCCAGCGGGAATACGGCTTCGAGATGTACGACGCCCACTTCCTGTCCAAATGCGCCCGCATCGTGTCCCTGACCACGGGCCGCCGCCTGGCCGTGGCCCGCGACACGCTGGAAAAGGCCGCCGGCGCCATGGCCCACTACGGCAACAATGCCCTGAACATCATGCGCAACCAGGCCGAATACTGCGGCGAGCTGGTGGAAGACATCGACAACAACCTTTCCCGTGCCCTGCGCCTTTCCCGCGAACTGCGCGCGGAGTTCCACGAGGATTCACGCGGCCAGCGCCTGGCCCTGGAACTGGAAAAGATCCTGGCCCGCGCCGACCTGACGGAACTGGCCGGGCATCTGGGCGGCGTGCTGGAAGGCACCCGCCGCATGACCCGCATCATCGGCTCCCTGAAAAAATCCGCGGAGCGTCCTTCCCTCATGCGCTACGCACTGGGGCAGGACGTCCTCAAGCTGGAAGACGACTCCCACGACTAGGCCGGGGCAGGCCGATCCCCCGTAACGCCGCCGTCCCCTGCCAGGACGGCGGAACCGTACGCCACACGGCGCACGCCGCCGGAATCCCCTGCCCCTTTCCTGTCACGATGCCGCCCGCCCTGCGGGGACATGCGCCGTTTTTTTCCGGCGCCCTGTCCTGCCGGGCGTCGCCCTTCCGGGCCCGTCACCTTCCATACCTCGGAGCGCCGCCATGAATGCCGCCCGCCTCTTCCCCTTCCTGAACGAACTGCGTCACTACAGCCTGCGCGACTTCCGCGCCGACTTCGTCGCCGCGCTCACCGTCACCCCCATGGCCGTCCCCCAGGCCATGGCCTATGCCCTCATCGCCGGGGTGCACCCGCAATACGGCATCTATGCCTGCATGCTGCCGGTCATCGTGGCCGCCCTCTGGGGCTCGGCCCGCTATCTGGCCGCCGGGCCCACCAACGCCATCTCCATGGTGCTGTTCACCACCATGAGCACGGTCAGCATCGGCGGCATCACCGTGGCCAGTCTGCCCGAAGAGGCCCGCATGCCCTACATCTTCGGCATCGCCCTGCTCTGCGGCCTCATCCAAGTGGGCATGGGCCTTGCCCGTCTGGGCGAGCTGGCCAATTTCATCTCCCATTCGGTCATGGTGGCCTTCTCCGCCGGTGCGGCCCTGCTCATCGCGTCGGGCCAGCTCAAGACCGCGCTGGGCCTGCCCTCCTCCCAGGCACAGGGATTCTTCCCCCAGATCGATCACGTCATCCACAACTTCACGCATCTCAACATCTGGTGCCTGCTGGTCTCCGGGGGCACCATCCTGCTGATCCTGCTTTTCAAGCGCATCTCGCGCCGCTTCCCGGCCACCCTGGCGGCCCTGGTCATCATCTCCGCCGTCTCGGCCCTGCTGGGTCTCCACGAGCAGGGCGTGCGCCTGGTGGGCGCCATCCCCAGCGTGGTCCCGCCCCTTTCCCTGCCCCCGGCCTTCGACATGGCCTCCATCCGCGACCTGTTCATGCCCGCGCTGGCCATCGCCCTGCTGGGCGCCGTGGAATCCCTGGCCATCGGCAAGCAGCTGGCGGGCATCCGCGGCGACCGCTTCGACGGCAGCCAGGAACTCATCGGCCAGGGCCTCGGCAACATCGCCGCGGGCCTCACCTCCGGCATCCCCGGTTGCGGCTCCTTCACCCGCAGCGCCCTGGTGGTCACCAGCGGCGGGCGCAGCCGCATGGGCACGGTCTTTTCGGGCCTGCTGGCCCTGCCCCTGCTCTTCGTCATGGCGCCGCTGGTCAGCTGGCTGCCCATGCCTGCCCTGGCGGGCGTGCTGCTGCTCATCTCGGTGAACATGATCGACATCCCGGCCATCCGCCTTTGCCTGCGGGCCACGCGCATCGACCGCTGGGTGCTGCTCATCACCTTCGCGTCCACCCTGCTCCTCGATCTGGAGCGGGCCGTGTTCATCGGCGTGCTGCTCTCCCTGACCCTCTTCATCTACAAGGCGGCCCATCCCCGGGTACGCCGCCTGCGGGCCACGGACCCGCTCATGCGCTATGCCCCGGACAACATGCCCGAAGGCCTGGTGGTCTACGTCATCGAAGGCACGCTCTTCTTCGGCGCCATCCATGAGCTGGAGCGCCAGCTCTACGAAGAGGACGACACGCCGCCCCGTCTGGTGGTCCTGCACCTGACCCGCGTGTTCTGGCTGGATGCCTCCGGCGCCCATGCCCTTGAGCAGTTCCTCGAACGCTGCTATGCCCGCAGTGTGCCGGTGGTCCTGGTGGTGGGCAGCCGCAACGTGCGCGACATCCTCGGCCGCACGGGCGTCATCGACTGCCTGAGCGACGGCTTTGTGGCCGATACCCTGGGCGACGGCCTGCGCATCGGCGTGGACATGCTGAACAGGCATATCTGCTGCCACACCGGCTGCCCCGAGGAATCCTGCCCCGGTCCCGCCTGCCCCACGGCCGCTGCCCCCCGCAGCGTGGACCAGCTGGCGCAGCAGCGCCTGCAACAGATGCAACCCGAAGACCCTGCGTCCCGCACTACGGAACATTGATGATGCACAAAGCGTTTTTCCTGCCGGAATCCCCGGCCAACCCCGACAGCCTGCCCTTCGACCGGGAGCACCCCTGGCTGGCGCCCCTGGCCGGCTACAGCGACCTGCCCTTCCGCCTGCTCTGCCGCCAGTACGGCGCGGCGGTCTGCGTGACCGAGATGGTCAGCGCCAAGGGCCTTGTCTACCGCAGCCCCGGCACCGGCGAGCTGTTGCAGAGCCTGCCCGAGGACCAGCCGCTGGTGGTCCAGCTTTTCGGCGCCGAGGCCTCCTTCCTGCAACGGGCCGTGGAGATGCTCCGCGACGTGGGCTACGGCTGGTTCGACCTCAACATGGGCTGCTCGGTGGCCAAGGTCCTCAAACAGGGGGCCGGGGCCGCCATGCTGGGCGATGTGCCCAATGCCCTCGAAGTGGCCCGCGCCATGCTCCAGGCCGCCGGTCCCGGACGGGTGGGCTTCAAGATCCGTCTGGGCCTGGACAGCCAAAGGCATGTCTGGCGCGACCTTTCCCTGCGCCTCCAGGATCTGGGCGCGGGCTGGATCACCCTGCACCCGCGTACGGCGCGCCAGGGCTTCGGCGGCGAGGCCGCCCACGAGGTGCTGGCCGAACTCAAGCAGGCCCTGGACATCCCCCTCATCGCCAGCGGCGACCTGTTCAGCGCCCGGGACGGCCTGCGCGTGCTGGAGCAGACCGGCGTGGATACGGTCATGTACGCCCGGGGCGCCATGCACGGCCCGGCCATCTTCGACGACCACCTCCGCCTTTGCCGGGGCGAGGAGCCCCAGCCCCCCTCACCGGCCGCCCTGCGGGCCATGGTCCTGCGCCACATGGAACTGGCCCAGGAGCTCTGTCCCGGTCGCGCCGCCCTCTGGAAGATGCGCAGCGTGGTGCCCCGCTATGTGCGCAGCCTGCCCGGCGTCAAGGCCCTGCGCCTCGAGCTCTGCCGCTGCACGTCCTGGGAAGGTCTGCACGAGCTGATGGACCGCTTTTTGCCGGAATAAGATCTGTTGAGGGGGAAGGGGACTTTTTCCAGCGGAAAAAAGTCCCCTTCCCCCTCAAACTCCCCCATCCTTCAAAAACCGCTCACGGCGTCCCGTGCTCCGCACAGGACGCTCGCCGGGGAGTTCCGGTCTCCTCTTCTCCCACGCGTTCCTTTTCCCTCACGGACAGCCTTTTTCTTTCATCTCCAGCCGGGGGGCCATCCTCAGCTGCCGGTACGGGCTTTCCCCTGCCTTCCCCGTCCCCCAGGCAGGCGTCTTGTATTCCCTGTTCAATCACAGACGCACCTGCCACAGGCCCTGCCCCTTTCCCGTATATCGAGCGTGTCGATAGGACGGTGTGCGCCGAAGGTGCCGTGCCGCCCTTGCCACAGCACAAGCGGACCCGCCCGGATGCCAGACAGCATCCGCCATCCGGCGGCGATTCCCGCACAGTGCGAGCGCCCCTTCCCCTTGACAGGGCCTCCCTCTCACGGAACACTGCCGCAAAGAATTTTTTCCGGGAGAGAACTATGGACGTCATCCGCGCCAAGACCGCCGGTTTCTGCATGGGGGTCGGCCTGGCCCTGCAAAAACTGGATACCGCTCTGGAACAGCCCTGCGAAGGCCGCACCTGCACTCTGGGCCCCATCATCCACAACCCGCAGGTCCTGGCCGACTATGAGGCCCTGGGGGTCTTCTGCGCCCAGGATCCTTCCCAGCTCAACGCCACGGACAGGGTCCTCATCCGCGCCCACGGCATCACCCGTCAGGTGGAAGAGGCCGTCCGCGCCACCGGCGCCGACGTGGTGGACGCCACATGTCCCAAGGTCAAGCGCGCCCAGCTGGCCATCGAACGTGCCACCCGCGACGGCGAGGAGCTGCTGCTTTTCGGTGAGGCCGACCATCCCGAAGTGCGCGGCCTTGTCTCCTATGCCCACGGACCGGCCCATGTGTTCGGCAGCCGTGACGAACTGGCCGCCCTGCATGTGGACCCGGAGCGTTCCTATGTACTGGCCTCCCAGACCACCCAGGACCGTTCCGTCTTCGAACAGCTGGAAAAGGAACTGCGCGACCGTCTGCCCCGGCTCAAGGTGCTGGCCACCATCTGTGATGCCACCCGCGAACGCCAGGAAGAGGCCCGCAGCATCGCTGCCCGGGTGGATGCCATGGTGGTGGTGGGCGGCCGCCAGAGCGGCAACACCCGCCGTCTGGCCGATCTGGCGGCCCAGAGCGGCATCAGCACCTATCATATCGAACAGGCCGAAGAACTGCGGGCCGAAGACTTTGCCGGCAAGGGGCGCGTGGGCCTCACCGCCGGGGCTTCCACGCCCCGCAAGCTCATCGACGCCACCCAGCAATGGCTGGAGCAGTTGCCGGATTAACGGGACTTCCGCGGGGCACCGCTGTGTGCCCCGCAGACCGTGCAGCCTTGTGAACAAAAGGCTTTGCCGTACGGAACGGACGGCAAAAAAACTTTTCTTCCGTCCCCGGCCCTTGCGGAGCTGCCCTTCCTGCCCCCGCCAGGGCCCTTCGGACATTCCCCTTATTTTTTTCTTGTATTTGTTTGCCGGCGGCACTCGTTCTCCGGTAAACAGGGCATAGCCCGGACGCTGTTCATAATGATCTGTATTTGATGATTATTTTTGAACAAAATCGTACCATGGCTCTAATTGTGATATTTTTCACCAGAGTGCTGGGGACCTGAAACTTCTCCGGTCGTCCGCCGCAGCCGTTTGCAAAGCCCCGCTCTCTGGCGTACACTGAAAACCAGTTCCGCACACGGGACAGTCCCCGCTCACCGGGCCGCCGCAAGGCGTTTCCGGCGGGGCTCCTGTGTTTTTTCTGGGGGTAGAATGGCTCTGATCCTGGGTACCGCCGGTCACATCGACCACGGCAAGACATCTCTGGTCCGCGCGCTGACGGGCATCGACTGTGACCGTCTGGAAGAAGAGAAGCGGCGCGGCATCACCATCGAACTGGGCTTCGCCTGGGTCCCCATGCCGGGTGGCGAGCGTCTGGGCATCGTGGACGTGCCCGGCCATGAACGCTTCGTCAAGAACATGGTGGCCGGTGCCGCCGGTGTGGACTTCGTCATGCTGGTCATCGCCGCCGACGAAGGCGTCATGCCCCAGACCCGCGAACATCTGGAGATCTGCTCCCTGCTGGGCATCCGGCACGGTTTCGTGGCCCTGACCAAGGTGGACATGGTGGACGCGGACTGGCTGGAACTGGTCCAGGAAGACGTGCGCACCTTCCTGCAGGGCACTTTTCTGGAAGGCGCCCCCATCTTCCCCGTCTCGTCCAGCACGGGCCAGGGCATCCCGGCCCTGCGCGAACATATCCTGGCCTGCGCCAGCAGCCTGCCGCCCCGGCACGGCTCCGACATCTTCCGCCTGCCGGTGGACCGCGTGTTCACCCTCAAGGGGCACGGCACGGTCATCACGGGCACGGTCATTTCCGGCGCGGTCAGCGAAGGGGACGAACTCTGCTTCATGCCCGGCGCCCTGCCCACCCGCGCCCGCAGCCTGCAGCGCCACGGCAGCAGCGCGGAGATGGTCCGCGCCGGCGAGCGCTGCGCCGTCAACGTGCAGGGCCTGGAAGTGACGGACATCCATCGCGGCAACACCCTCTGCCGTCCCGACACCCTTTTCCCCTCCCGCCGCTGGCTGGTGCGTCTGCAGTGCCTCAAGTCCGCGCCGCGGCCCCTGCGCCAGCGTACCGAGGTCCACTTCCACCACGCCACGCAGGAATGCGCGGCCCGGGTGGTCTTCTTCGACCGTGACCGTCTGGCCCCCGGCGACTCCTGCCTGGCCGAACTGCGCTTCTCCAGCGATATGGTGGGCGTGTTCGGCGACCATTGCGTGCTGCGCGCCTACTCGCCCCTGCGCACCGTGGCCGGCGGCACCATCGTCAGCCCCCTGCCGCCCCTGCTGCGCCGCAAGGACCCGGATTTCCAGAACAAGCTCGACCTGCTGGCCCGTCTGCCCGAACTGGCCGCCCCCGAATACATCACGGCCCACTCCGGTCTCGACCTCACCAGGGCGGCCCTGAGCCTCAGCGGCAGCGCGGGCGCTAGCCACAGCCAGCTGCAGGCCCTTACCGGCCAGAGCGCCGCGGCCCTGCAGAAGCAGCTGGTCCAGCTGTCTTCCCAGGGCGAGGCCATCTGCTGGCACAAGGAAGGCCGCATGTGGATCGCCAGCCTGCATTTCGAGGCCCTGATCCGCGCCTGCCTGGACAGGGCCGCCGCCCTGCACGCCAAGAACCCGCTCAAGCCCTCGCTGCCCAGCGGCGCCCTGTGTGCCGGCTGGAGCGACAAGCTGCCCCAGCGTCTGGTGGCGCGCGTGCTGGAAGCGGCCCAGAAAAAGGGCCTGCTGGTGGCCGAAGGCGACGGCCTGCGCCTGGCCAGCCACAAGGTCACGCTGGCTTCCGACCAGGAGGGCCTGAGCCGCAAGCTGCTGGAGGCCCACACCAGCGCGGGCCTGACCCCGCCCAACCTCAAGGACGTGCTCGAGGAGCTGGGCGTGAGCAGCAAGGAGGCGGCGCCCGTCCTGCGCCTGCTGTGCGAACAGAAGAAGCTGGTGCGCGTCAAGGACGGCCTCTACTACGGCAACGAGGCCGTGGAAGAGATCCTGGACAAGGTGCGCCTGTGGTTCAGCGACCATGAGGATCTGGACGTGGGCGGCCTCAAGGAGATCCTGGGCCTTTCGCGCAAGTACCTCATCGCCCTGCTGGAGTTCATGGACAGGGAAAAGATCACCGTCCGGGTGGGAGACGCCCGGCAGTATCGGGGCCGCTAGGGACAGGTATCCTGTCCCCGTCCGGTGACCGCAGGGTCGCCGCCCGAGGCCCGACCAACAACAGCGTCATGCTCCGGCGACCGCGCCCGCGGCCGCCCGTGTCCGGGCGAGAGACCTCGTCCCCGGACGGCACAAAGTTTGAGACGCCCGGCGTTTCAAACGCCAAATGCTCTACAAGGAGAGTCTATCATGGCACAGAAAATCCTGGTTATCGGCGGCGTTGCCCTGGGTCCCAAGGCTGCCTGCCGCTGCAAGCGCCTGATGCCCGACGCCGAGATCACCCTGGTGGATGAAAACCTCTTCATCTCCTACGGCGGCTGCGGCATCCCCTATTATGTGTCCGGCGAGGTCAACAACCTCGACGACCTGCGCGCCACGCCCTACCACACCGTGCGTGACCCCGAATTCTTCCGTACCATGAAAGGCATCACCGTGCGCAACCAGACCCGCGCCATGGCCATCGACCGCGCCGCCAAGACCCTGCTGGTGCGCAACGTGGTCACCGGCGAGGAAGAAAAGCTGCCCTACGACAAGCTGGTGCTGGCCACCGGTGCCACCCCGCGCATGCCTCCGGTGGAAGGTCACGACCTGAAGAACGTCCTGACCCTCACCCGTCTGGAAGCCGCCGACGTCATCCGCAAAGCCTGCGAACACGGCCAGGTCAACGAGGCCGTCATCGTGGGCGGCGGTTTCATCGGTCTGGAAGCTGCCGTGGCCCTGTCCGACATGTGGGGCGTCAAGGTCAGCGTGGTGGAAATGATGGACCAGATGCTGCCCGGCGTGCTCTCCCACAACATGGGCAAGATGGCCGCCCACGACTGCGAGGCCCACGGCCTGTCCGTCTACACCTCTGAAAAGGTCGTCAAGCTGGAAGGCAAGGACGGCGCCGTGTGCAAGGTCATCACCGACAAGCGCGAACTGCCCGCCCAGCTGGTGATCTTTGCCGCCGGTTTCCTGCCCAACGGCCAGCTGGCCAAGGACGCCGGTCTGGAAGTGGCCCCCTTCGGCGCCATCGTGGTCAATGAAAAGATGCAGACCAGCGACCCCGACATCTATGCCGGCGGCGACTGCGTGGCCATCAAGAACCTCATCACCGGCAAGCTGGGCTACCTGCCCCTGGGCAGCATGGCCAACCGCCAGGGCCGCGTCATCGGCACCAACCTGGCCGGCGGCGATGCCAGCTTCCCCGGCTTCGTGGGCACCTGGGCCGTGAAACTGTTCGACATGTCCTTCTGCGGCGCCGGCCTCACTGTGGAACGCGCCCGCAAGGAAGGCTATGACGCCATCTCCGTGGCCGTGGAACAGCTGGACCGCGCCCACTTCTATCCCGAAAAGAACATGATGAGCCTGGAACTGGTGGTGGACAAGAGCGACCGCCGCGTGCTGGGCATCCAGGGTGCCTGCACCGCCGGTGACGCCCTCAAGGCCCGCATCGACGCCGTGGCCGCCGTGCTGCAGTACGGCAAGCCCACCGTGGAAGACATCTCCAACCTGGAGATCTCCTACGCGCCGCCTTTCGCCTCCGCCATGGACGTGGTCAACGTGGTGGCCAACGTGGCCGACAACGTGCTGGCCGGCCGTGTGAAGCCCATCACCTCCGAAGAGTTCATGGCGCTGTGGGAAAAGCGCGCCGAGAACAACATCTTCTTCATCGACGCCCGTCCCGCCAAGGCCGGTCAGGCCGTGCAGGCCGTCCATCCCGAATGGCACTCCATCTCTCTGGAAGAGATGCCCAGCCGGGTCAACGAAGTGCCCAAGGACCGTCCTGTGGCCATCATCTGCAACACCGGTCTGCGCGCCTATGACAGCGTGCTGATCCTGGCCCGCAACGGCATCACCGACGTGGTCAACGCCGCCGGCGGCATGCAGGCCGTGCTCAAGACCGGCGGCAAGATCTAGCTGTTTGTCCTTGTGACCTGTTCAAGGGGCTCCCGTCAGGGGGCCCCTTTTTTCATGGCCTGCCGGCGGGCCCCTGTCCGGCACGGCGGCAGTCGCCCCGGGCACCCGGCCGACCGCCCCTGAAGACCGGGGAACGGCCTCTTCGCCCGCCTCCCTTCCCTGCGCTTTCCCGGTCAGCAGCCTGCCGCGGCAAGGTGCCATGACCGGCAGGGCACCGCCCCTTCCCAAGCCCTGCCGGGAGGCCCCTCAAAGCCTTGCGCAGCGCCGTTTTGCGGGTTATGATCACATGACATATTTCATGGTATTTTCCGTTATTGCCTTTTGTCGCCCTTTTTAGTAGGCAGCCTGAAGAGAGACAAAGGCGCCGGTCACGCGTCCTGCGGGGCCGCAGCGGCTCAATATCTTTCTAACTCCTTTGTTTCTCTTGTAAAAATGCTTGCGCATTTTTTTTCACAGCCTGCCCACATTAGACTGTTCAAGCAAACAATTTTGTGGTAGGGCTCATCCATTGCGAACAGGCACGGTCCCGGCCGTTTTTTCGGGCTTCTTCCGCCCGGGCCGCTCCGGCCTCATGCCACGGCATGATGCGATGGATCCTCTCTGTTTGCACAAGACCACCGCTTGCCGGTGTGTCCATTCCGGAAAAACATGCGCGCCAAGATAGACGCGCAAGGAGGAACAGATGGCGAAAATGAAAACCATGGACGGCAATAACGCCACCGCGTATATTGCCTACGCTCTGTCGGACACGGCTGCCATTTACCCCATTACCCCTTCGTCCGTCATGGGCGAAGTCATGGACGAAATGGCTGCCAAGGGTTGCAAGAACCTGATGGGCCAGACCGTGACCGTGCGTGAAATGCAGTCCGAAGCCGGCGCCGCCGGTGCCGTGCACGGTATGCTGGCTGCCGGTTCTCTGACCAGCACCTACACCGCTTCCCAGGGCCTGCTGCTCATGATCCCCAACATGTACAAGATCGCCGGCGAACTGCTGCCCGGCGTCTTCCATGTTTCGGCCCGTGCCCTGGCTTCCCACGCCCTGTCCATCTTCGGTGACCATCAGGACGTCATGGCCTGCCGCCAGACCGGTTTTGCCTTCCTCTGCTCCTCTTCGGTGCAGGAATGCATGGACATGGCCCTGGTCGCCCACCTGTCCGCCCTTGACGCCAGCGTGCCCTTCTGCCACTTCTTCGACGGTTTCCGTACCTCTCACGAAGTGCAGAAGATCGAGACCATCGATTACGAAGACATCCGCAAGCTGGTTCCCTGGGACAAGGTCGAAGAGTTCCGCGCCAATGCCATGAACCCGGAACATCCCCATATCCGCGGCACCGCCCAGAACCCCGACATCTACTTCCAGAACCGCGAAGCCTGCAACCTGTACTATGACGCCGTGCCCGGCATCGTGCTGGAAAACATGAAGAAAGTGGCCGCCATCACCGGCCGCAAGCATCGCCTGTTCGACTATGTGGGCCACCCCGAAGCCGACCGCGTGATCATCAGCATGGGTTCTTCCTGTGAAGTCATCCAGGAAACCGTCAACTACCTGAACGAACGCGGCCAGCGCGTGGGTCTGGTGAAAGTGCATCTGTTCCGTCCCTTCTCGGCCGAACACCTGCTGCAGGCCATCCCCGCCACCGCCACCACCATCACCGTCCTCGACCGCACCAAGGAACCCGGTTCCCTGGGCGAGCCCCTGTACCAGGACGTGTGCACTGCCTTCATGGAAAAGGGCGAAGCTCCCACCATCGTGGGCGGCCGTTACGGTCTGGGCTCCAAGGACTTCACCCCCGGCATGGCCAAGGCCGTGTTCGACAACATGCTGGGCCTGGCTCCCAAGAACCACTTCACCGTGGGCATCCACGACGACGTGACCAACCTGAGCCTCGACGTTGAAGAAGAGATCGACACCGTGCCCGCCGGCACCGTGCAGTGCAAGTTCTTCGGTCTGGGCGCCGACGGTACCGTGGGTGCCAACAAGCAGGCCGTCAAGATCATCGGTGACAACACCGACATGTACGCTCAGGCCTACTTCGCTTACGACTCCAAGAAGTCCGGTGGCTTCACCGTGTCCCACCTGCGCTTCGGCAAGAGCCCCATCCAGTCTTCCTACCTCATCACCCAGGCCGACTACATCGCCTGCCACAAGGCCGCCTATGTCACCCAGTACGACATCCTGGACGGCATCAAGGACGGCGGTACCTTCGTGCTGAACTCCAACTGGTCGCTGGAAGACATGGAAAAGCACCTGCCTGCTTCCATGAAGCGCACCATCGCCCGCAAGCACCTGAAGTTCTTCAACGTTGACGCCGTTGCCGTGGCCCAGGAAGTGGGTCTGGGCGGCCGCATCAACATGATCATGCAGACCGCTTTCTTCAAGCTGGCCAACGTGATCGACTTCGACAAGGCCGTGGCCCTGCTGAAGGAATCCATCAAGAAGACCTACGGCATGAAGGGCGACAAGATCGTCAACATGAACATCGCCGCCGTGGACAAGGGCATGGACGCCCTGGTCGAGATCAAGTACCCCGAATCCTGGGCTGACGCCACCGAAGGTGCCGAAGTCTGCCATTGCGGCGACGACGACTACATCGCCGGTGTGGTGCGTCCCATCCTGGCCCAGCGCGGCGACAAGCTGCCCGTGTCCGCCATGGAACCCGCCGGCATCATGCCCCTGGGCACCGCTGCCTGTGAAAAGCGCGGTGTGGCCATCAACGTGCCCGAATGGGTGGCCGACAACTGCATCCAGTGCTGCCAGTGCTCCTTCGTGTGCCCCCACGCCGCCATCCGCCCCGTGGTCGCCAATGACGAAGAACTGGCCGGCGCTCCCGAAAGCTTCGTGACCGTGCCTGCCAAGGGCAAGGAACTGACCGGCATGAAGTTCCGCATGCAGGTGTACGCCGAAGACTGCCTGGGCTGCGGCTCCTGCGTGGAAGTCTGCCCCACCAAGCCTGAAAAGCGCGCCCTGACCATGAAGCCCCTGGATACCCAGATCGACGCCCAGGTGGCCAACCTGGCCTTCGCCGAAGCCAACGTCTCCATCAAGGACGACCTGATGGCTCGCGACACCGTCAAGGGTTCCCAGCTGCAGCAGCCCCTGCATGAGTTCTCCGGCGCCTGCGCCGGCTGCGGTGAAACCCCCTACGTCAAGGTGCTCACCCAGCTGTTCGGCGAACGCATGCTGATCGCCAACGCCACCGGTTGCTCCTCCATCTGGGGTGCTTCTTCCCCCACCACGCCCTACACCACCAACAAGGACGGCTTCGGTCCCGCCTGGGGCAACAGCCTCTTTGAAGACGCCGCCGAATTCGGCTGCGGTATCGGTCTGGGCTACAAGCAGCGCCGCGGCGCCCTGGCCCTGGCTGTCAAGGAAGCCCTGGCCACCGAAGGCATCGACGACGAACTGAAGGCCTCCCTGCAGGGCTGGCTGGACAACATGGAAGACGCCGAAGGCTCCCGCAAGTTCGGCGAAGAAATCCTGGACAACCTGGACAGCCTGTCCGAAGCCAACCACGCTCTGGCCCACAAGCTGTGGGATATGGGCGACCTCTTCACCAAGAAGAGCGTGTGGATCTTCGGTGGTGACGGCTGGGCCTACGACATCGGTTACGGCGGTCTGGACCACGTCCTGGCTTCCGGCGACGACATCAACGTCCTGGTGATGGATACCGAAGTGTACTCCAACACCGGCGGTCAGGCCTCCAAGTCCACTCCTCTGGGCGCCATCGCCCAGTTCGCCGCTGCCGGCAAGCGCATCGGCAAGAAGGACCTGGGCCGCATGGCCATGAGCTACGGCTATGTGTACGTGGCCTCCATCGCCATGGGCGCCGACAAGCAGCAGGTGCTCAAGGCCTTCCGCGAAGCCGAAGCCTACAAGGGCCCCTCGCTGATCATCGCCTACGCTCCCTGCATCAACCAGGGTATCCGCAAGGGCATGGGCAAGAGCCAGGAAGAAGAAAAGCTGGCCGTGCAGACCGGCTACTGGCCCCTGTACCGCTTCAACCCCGAACTGGCCAAGGAAGGCAAGAATCCCTTCCAGCTGGACTACACCAAGGATCCCAACGGCGAACTGCAGGCCTTCCTGGCCGGCGAAACCCGTTTCGCCGCTCTGGACAAGAAGGATCCCGAAGTGTCCAAGCAGCTCAAGGCTGAACTGGACAAGGCCTACAACGAGCGTCACGCTTGCCGTTAAAATAACCGAACACCTGATGCTGGTCGCTGCAAATAATACCTACATTGGTGCAGCTCGCGCGGTCCAGCACTGGGATAAAGTCCATCTCGAACCGCCCATCGCTGCTGGTGAATTTCCACGGGCTCATAAAGTCGTCCTTGCCGTCCTTCTGCGGGATCAGGAAGGTCAGCTGCTC
>OGYZ01000932.1_pt1 | contig 24474 bp, 22 predicted proteins | sample 1576681 | NCBI WGS metagenome assembly OGYZ01 (sample SAMEA3541480, study PRJEB24748) | human gut metagenome | biome: human gut; feature: human-associated habitat; material: faeces | place: China | collected 2012 | reverse complement strand
TGCAATGGATTTTCAGACCGGTGGCGATGTGTTCGGTCATTTTGTAATTGCAGACCACGCCCTTGGAAAGCGGGCGAATTGCCTGGATGTGAGAAGGCGTTTTGCCGATCATCTCATACGCTTCCTGACCGACGCTGATGACCGAATCGGTCTTTAAGTTGACAGCGATGACCGAAGGCTCGCTCAGTACGACTCCTTCACCGCCGATGTATACGATGACCGTGGCGGTTCCCAAATCAATTCCTACGTCCACGCGGCACCATCCTTTTCTTTTATATTTTACTCTGTTATGGTCGATGGCTGCGGACAAAAGCCGCAGTCCTTTTTTGATTGATGATTTGCGATTTATATTATATAGGAAACAACCACCGCTTTGCAATAGCTTTGCGTTGCCATGCTGCAAATTATTCGCTCACCTGCTCGAGCAGCATCTCCTTGAGGTTGGTGTAGCGCACCGTTTTGCGGTCGTTGGCGACCATCTCCTCGATGGCGCGCGGCTGACCGAGGATAATCAGCCTCTCCTTGGCGCGGGTGACAGCGGTGTACAGCAGGTTGCGGTAGTGCATCTTGCTTTTGCTGCCGGTGATGGGCATGACCACCGCATCAAACTCGCTGCCCTGGCTTTTGTGAACGGTGATGGCATAGGCAAGCTCCAGCTCGGGCGCCATCTCGAACAGGTACTCCGCCAGCCGGTCGTCAAAACGCACCTGCATCGTTTTGGAGGGTCGGTCAATCGTTTCGATAAACCCGATGTCGCCGTTATAGACGCCCATTCCTTCCTCACCGTTGTCCTTCTGCCAGAGGATGTCATAGTTGTTTTTAATCTGCATGACCTTGTCGCCCACTCGAAAGGTGCGACCGTTGTTTTCAAACTGCGTCTTGTTGGAAGCCGGCGGGTTGAGCGCCTCCTGCAAACTCTGGTTGAGAGCGTTTGCACCCACCGCTCCCACGCGGGTAGGCACAATCACCTGGATGTCCGCCGTCGGGGAATACCCGTAGCTCTTGGGCAGACGGGCAGCCACCAGGTCGATGACGGTCGAGCGCACCTGATTGGGACTTTCCCGCCGCAGAAAGAAAAAGTCGCTGTCGTGCCGCTTGAGATCCGGCATCTGTCCGCTGACGATGGCATGAGCGTTGGTGACAATCAGGCTCTTCTGCGCCTGCCGGAAGATTTCGGTCAGACGCACCTGCGGCACCTTTTCCGATTGGATGAGGTCGCGCAGCACGTTGCCAGGACCGACCGACGGCAGCTGGTCGCTGTCGCCCACCAGAATCAAACGGCAGTTCATCTTCAGCGCACAAATCAGCGAGCGCATCAACGGGATGTCCACCATCGAAGTTTCGTCCACGATGACCGCATCGGCAGTCAGCGGGTTCTTTTCGTTTCGCTTAAATTGCAGCGAGGTCGGGTTGGCAAAATCCACCTCCAACAGCCGGTGGATAGTCTTGGCCTCCCTGCCGGTCACTTCGGACATCCGCTTGGCAGCTCGTCCGGTCGGCGCACACAGACTGACCTTCAACCCTGCCTCCTCCAGCAGGTCGATGATGGCGTTGATGGTGGTAGTCTTTCCGGTACCGGGACCGCCGGTCAGGATGAACAGCCGGTAGGTCAGCGCCTGCAAGATTGCTTCCCGCTGTAAAGCGGCATACTGAATACCGCCCGACTGTTCCAGCTGCTCCAGCTTCTGCTCGGCTTGCGGGATCGGGTCTGCGCCGGCAGCCAGCAAAAACCGCACCCGTGAAGCAATAAATCGCTCTGCCTCCAGATATTCGGAAAGGTAGCAGTAGTCCCTGCCGTTGACATCCACCACCAAAACCTCCCGGCGGCGCAGCAGCTCCTCCAGCCCTTTTTCCACCATGATGCAGCTCTGGTCGAGCAGGCGCTCGGCAGTGGGCAGCAGCTTGTCGACCGGCAGGCAGGTATGTCCGTTGTAGAGATTGTGCCGCAGCACAAATTGCAGAGCAGCCTCAATGCGATAGCTGCTGTCCGGCGGGATATTCAGCTTGCGGGCAATCATCTCGCAGCTGTCAAAATCCATCCCAATCTCGTCGCAGCACAGCAAATAAGGATTTTCCTCTATCATCTTCTGCGACAGGGTCCCCCAGCGTTTCCAGATGGCGACCGAGGTGGAGGAGCTGACCCCAAACTGAGACAAGAACAGCATGACCGCCCGCATCCCAAACATCCGGCTCAGCTCGGTGCGCAGCTTTTCGCATTTTGCCTCGGTGATACCCTTGACCTCCCGCAAGCGCTCCGGCTCATGCTCCAAAACCTGTAAAGTGTCGTTGCCAAACTGCGCCACCATGCGGGAAGCCAGCACCGGACCGATGCCCTTGATGGCTCCCGAGGACAGGTAACGCAAAATCGCGCTCGCACTGGCAGGCAGCCGCTGTTGGGCTACCACTGCTTTAAACTGGGTGCCATAGTTGGGATGGGTGCGAAAGCTGCCGTGCAAGGTCAGCATCTCCCCTTCTCCCACCGAAGTCAGCTCGCCGACCACAGTGACCAGCTCGCCGTCGTGGTCCAACTCCAGGACCGCAAATCCGCTCTCTTCATTTTTATAGACCACCGTTTCCACAGTGCCGGACAGTTCCACCAGATTTTCCTTCTGCATACCTCTCCCTTTTCCTTCCACCACCTTTACTTATAGACAGGCGGCGTTTTTCACAGACCTTTTGTTTGCTTTCTAGTATACTCCATCCTGTGTCTCTTTGCAAATACGCGCAAACTCCTGCTGGGTGCAAAAATGCAGCCGTCGGTGCTGCGCACACGCTCCGCGGCACAACGCTGCGCTCTCCTCATCCAGCCCGCAGTCGATGACAAAGGCAAGGCAGCTTTCCGGGCTCCAGGCAGCCACCTGCTCAAAATAATCCAAAACTGTCTGCGGGTCGTTCAATCTGCCGGACACAGGCAGCACCGAAAAGCTGGCAGGTCTTTTTTTCGGGCGACGCGACCAAAGGCAGATCATCTCCCCCAGCTGAACCAGACCCAGGATTGCCAGCAGCATCAGAACCCATTGAACCAAAACTTCCATCGTTTTCCTCTCCTTTCTTTGGAATCGGTCTGCTCCATCCTATGCAAAACAAAGGGTTTTGGCTCCTATCCTTTGCCAAAAAGCTGCCGCAATCAAAAAAATCCCGCGTCCTAAAAACAGGACGCGGGTGCATACAGAAAAGCTTATCTCTTTTTCAGTGCTACCAATCCGATGCCGGCAGCAGCAGCGGCAGCAGCAGCCACTCCAACGAAATCCTCGGCGCCGGTGTCCGGGTTGACCTTCTGCTCCGCCCAGCCGGTTGGTTCGGCAGGCAGCTCCGGTTCATCTGCAATCGGCTCTTCCTCTTCGGTGCCGACCTCATCGGTGGAAAGCACATAGTTTCCCAGTGCAAAAGCGTTGACGCTCATGGCAAGAATCATAGAAGCAGCCAGAGCAAGGGTAAGCAGTTTTTTCATGGCAAATACCTCCCATAATTTTTGTTTATTATGAACATCAAAGAAGGGGGATCAAGCTTGTTCCAAAGCCTGTTTCAAATCCTCGATGATGTCATCGACGTGTTCAATGCCGACCGACAGACGGATCATGCCGGGATGGATGCCGGCAGCCACCAGCTGCTCATCGGTCAGCTGACGGTGGGTCGAGCTTGCCGGGTGCAGCACCAGGGTGCGGACATCGGCAACATGAACCACCAGCGAAGCCAGCTTCAGGCTGTCGATAAAGCGCACAGCCGCCTCCCTTCCGCCTTTGAGCGAGAAGGAGATGACGCCGCTGCATCCGTTCGGCAGATACTTCTGTGCCAGCTGATGATATGGGTCCTCTGCCAGCGTCGGGTAGTTGACCGATTCCACCTTGCTGTGCTGCTGCAAAAAGCGAGCGACCTGATCGGCATTCTGACAGTGGCGCTCCATCCGCAGGTGCAGCGTTTCCAGCCCATGATTGAGCAAAAAGGCAGCCTGCGCAGAAGGGTAACAGCCCAGGTCGCGCATCAGCTGCACGCGCGCCTTGGTGATATAGGCAGCCCGACCAAAATCGCGGGTGTACACCACGCCGTGATAAGACTGGTCCGGCTCGGTAAATTCGGGGAAGTTCCCATTGGTCCAGTCAAAATTGCCGCTGTCCACAATGACACCGCCCAGCTGGGTGGCGTGACCGTCCATATATTTGGTGGTGGAATGGACCACGATGTCCGCTCCATACTCAAAAGGACGGCAGAGGACCGGAGTGGCAAAGGTGTTGTCAACAATCAGCGGGATACCGCGCGAATGAGCGACCCTTGCCATCTTTTCGATGTCCAGCACTGCGATGGCAGGATTGGCAATCGTTTCGGCAAAAACCGCTTTGGTATTCGGTTGAATCTGGCTGCACAGTGTCTGCTCGTCGGCATCGGCATCCACAAAGGAAACCTCGATACCAAAACGCTTGAGGGTCACGGCAAACAGATTGATGGTGCCGCCGTAGATGGTGGAAGCACACAGGATGTGGTCGCCGGCACGCAGGATGTTCAAAATACAAATCAGGGTGGCTGCCTGTCCCGAGGTGGTGCACAGCGCACCCACGCCGCCCTCCAGCGCAGCAATCTTTTCCTCCACTGCCGCTACGGTCGGGTTGGAAATGCGGGAATACATATGTCCATCGTCGGTCAGGTCAAACAGCTTCGCGACCTGCGCGGTGGACTCATATTTATAGGTAGTGCTCTGATAAATCGGCAGAGTCAGCGGCTCTCCGTTGGCGGGTGTATAGCCCTCATGCAGGCACTTTGTTTCGATTTTCATGTCGATCATTCCTTTTGATTCGGATTTGTTTCACACAAAAGACGAAGCCTCGGCAGCCGATACAATCCCTATCCGCGCAGAAATCTCCTTCTTTTTTTCATTGTAGCACGTCAAAGTTTTTTTTGCAACACTACCAAAAAATCTTTTACAGATTTGTAAGGTACGGTAATTTTTGAAAAGACAAAGATTTCCAAGCGGGCGTTTCTTGCTTTTTACTTTGGATGGGTATATAATGAAGATATTTACGGGAAGTGTAAAAATACCAATGGGACGATAAGGAGGAATTCCGATGAAACGATGGATAGCAGCAACCGCAGCAGCTCTGATGGTCTGCACTGCAAGCATAGCTGCAACAGCCGCGTCGGCCAATGCTGTATTTGATTTTCAAGACAAGGTTTTTTTGACGCTTCCGATGCAGCAGGAGGAAAGCATCTACCTTTCACTGAACACCGACTACGACCGTCAGCTTGCCCAGCTGGTCTATGAGCAGACCGGACGGGAGGCAGACTGTTTTTATCGCTTTGACACCGCCGAGCAGGAATTTCTGCGCACCGGAACACTGTTTTTGCAGGCAGATGAGGACCAGCAGCTGTATGAACTGGATGAGGACGGACAGCTGGTTTTGGCAGAAGCCGACTATACCACCGGCTACACCATCGGCAAGGACGGAAACCGCCTGAACGGCTATCTGCTGCACACAAAGCAGCCGGGCTGTTATATCTTGGCAGACTAACCGCCGATTCACGGTAAAAAGTTGCCGGAAAATGTGTGACAACTGCCAAATTCAGTTGATTTTGCCGTGTGACTGTGCTAAAATAAAACCGTATACAATGGAGATTTTGTAAATCTGTCCCATTTTTACCATTTTGAATATCCCAACCGGTTTCGTTAGGAGAGCCGACGGGTTTTCAGACTAAAAAAGGAGCGAGAATATTATGAACAAAAAAGTACTTTCCCTGGCAGTAGCAGCAATGCTGACCGTCAGTGCATCTGTAAGTGCAAGCGCAGGTTCTTGCCTGAAAGACGCTGTCAGCAGAGGCAACTCTTCTTCCCTGAAAGGTTCCGCTAGCAGAGACAACTCTTCTTCTCTGAAAGGTTCTGCAAGCAGAAGCAACTCCACCTCTCTGAAAGGCTCTGCAAGCAGAAGCAACTCCACCTCTCTGAAGGGTTCCGCCAGCAGAGACAACTCTTCTTCTCTGAAGGGTTCTGCAAGCAGAAGCAACTCCTCTTCCCTGAAGGGTTCTGCAAGCAGAAGCAACTCCACCTCTCTGAAAGGTTCCGCTAGCAGAGATAACTCTTCTTCTCTGAAGGGTTCCGCTAGCAGAGACAACTCTTCTTCTCTGAAGGGTTCTGCAAGCAGAAGCAACTCCACCTCTCTGAAAGGTTCCGCTAACAGAAGCAACTCTTCTTCTCTGAAGGGTTCCGCTAGCAGAAACAACGGTTCTTCTCTGAAAGGTTCCGCTAACAGAGGCAGCTCTACCTCCCTGAAAGGTTCTGCTAACAGAGATTGCAACTGCTAATCGGATTTAGACAAACCGTTTTGTAACCGTAAAAGCCCTGCCGTCTGGCAGGGCTTTTTTTGTGTCTGAAAGAACCATCTTCCAACGGTTGCTATTCTTTTATAAATGGAATATAATGCAGAGGAAAGTTCATCGAAGGATGGGAGAAATATCATGGAGCAGATTTTGATTATAGAAGATGATTTCAGTTTGAATCAGGGACTGTGCCGTGCGCTCAAGCAGCAAGGGCGGCAGCTGATTCCCTGCCCGAACCTAAAGACAGCACGCGAGCAGCTGTTGTGCAGCGACCCTTCACTGGTGCTGCTGGACATCAATCTGCCGGACGGCAGCGGTCTGGATTTTTTAAAGGAGATAAAAACCTCCTCCCCGCTGCGTCCGGTCATCCTGCTGACTGCCAACGACACCGACATGGACATTGTAAACGGACTGGAACAGGGTGCAGATGATTACATCACCAAGCCCTTTTCCCTGTCGGTGCTGTGCGCACGGGTCAACACCCAGCTGCGCAAGGTGTCTGCCCACACACCCTGTACCTATCGGGACACCCGATTTGTCTTTGACTTTGAGCAGATGCAATTCCGAGCAGACGGCGCCGCTGTGGAACTGAGCAAAACCGAGCAGAAGCTGCTGCGCCTGCTGGTGGAAAATCAGGGAAGCACCCTGAGCCGCAGCCGATTGATTGACCGCATCTGGACCGACGGTGCAGAATATGTCGATGAAAATGCCCTCTCGGTCACCGTCAAACGACTGCGCGACAAACTGGGCGCACACGATTTTATCCAGACTGTCTACGGCATCGGCTACTGCTGGAGGAAAAAGGATGGACAATAAACTTCTGCTTCTGCTGGCGGTCGCACCGATTCTGCTTGCTCTGCTGATTGTTTTCATCGACCGCCGCCGCACCCGAAAAACGATGGACACCATCGAACAGATGCTCGATGCCGCACTGGAAGGAAGCTACACCGAAAACCACTTTGACGAAAGCCGCCTTTCTGCGCTGGAAACCAAATTTTCCGACTACCTCTCCTCCTGCGCCCTCTCCGCACAAAATGTGACGGTCGAAAAGGACAAGATTAAGCAGATGATTTCCGACATCTCCCACCAGACCAAAACGCCCATCGCCAACCTGATGCTGTACAGCGAGCTGTTGTCGGAGGAAGAGCTGCCCCCGCAGATGCGCTCCAATGTGGAAGCCATCCGCCAGCAGAGCGAAAAGCTGCGATTTCTCATTGACTCGCTGGTCAAGCTCTCCCGTTTGGAAAACGGCATCCTGACCCTTTCGCCACACCCACAGCCGCTCCAGCCATTGCTGGATGAAATCGCTGCCCAGTACACCCGCAAAGCCGGCGAAAAAGGCTTGACCCTCACCGTTCTTCCCACCGCCGCTGCCGCCGATTTTGATGGAAAGTGGACTGCCGAGGCGCTGGGTAACCTGGTGGACAATGCCATCAAGTACACCGAATCGGGCAGCATTTGCATCGGAGTGCATCTGTACGAGCTGTTTGCCCGCGTGGACGTGACCGATACCGGCATCGGCATTGCAGAAGCCGAGCAGCCCAAAATCTTCTCCCGCTTCTATCGCTCCCAGGCGGTGTGCGAAGAGGAAGGGGTCGGCATCGGACTGTACCTAGCAAGAAAAATCATCAGCGACCAGGGCGGCTATATCAAGCTGCGCTCCGAAGTAGGCATTGGCTCCACCTTTTCCGTTTTTCTGCCGCGCTCTGCCCAAATCTTATAAAACTGTAAGATTCTTTTGACTTCTGGAAAGATTGTGGAAAGATTGATATGCGATAATCTGTATGCAAGGATCAACGTTATCTTTACATACAGATTTTTTTATGGAGGTATTTGGTATGAAAATTTTACAGGCAAGCAACCTGACAAAAATTTACGGCTCCGGCGAAAATGAAGTTCACGCGCTGGACGGCGTCAACTTCTCGGTGGAGAAGGGAGAGTTCGTTGCCATCGTCGGAACCTCCGGCTCCGGCAAATCCACCCTGCTGCATATGCTCGGCGGACTGGACCGCCCGACCGGCGGCAGTGTCGAGGTGGATGGCAAGGAAATCTTCTCCCTCAAGGATGAGGAGCTGACCATCTTCCGCCGCAGAAAGATTGGCTTCGTCTTTCAAAATTACAACCTGGTGCCGGTTCTGAATGTCTATGAAAACATCGTCCTGCCGGTGCAGCTGGACGGCAAGACACCCGATGCCTCCTACATCGACAGCATCATCGAAACGCTGGGTCTGGAGCGCAAGCTGGAAAATCTGCCCAACAACCTCTCCGGCGGTCAGCAGCAGCGGGTTGCCATCGCGCGTGCGCTCGCTTCCAAGCCTGCCATCATCCTTGCCGACGAGCCGACCGGAAACCTCGACTCCAAAACCAGTCAGGACGTGCTGGGTCTGCTCAAGGTGACCAGCCAGAAGTACGGTCAAACGATTGTGATGATCACCCACAACGAGGAGATTGCCCAGCTTGCCGACCGCATCATCCGCATCGAGGACGGCAAGATTGTCGAGCGCCGATAAGGAGGGTGTGTTATGAAGGTAAAAAACAGACGCTGCATCCGAACGCTCAGCTTTCGGCAGCTCAAAGCATCCAAAAGCAGGAACCTCATCGCGGTATTTGCCATCGCTTTGACCACCCTGCTGTTCACCTCGCTGTTCACCATTGCCCTTTCCATCAACGACGGCTTTCAGCAGTCCAACTTCCGCCAGTGCGGCGGCTGGAACCACGGCAGCTTTAAATATCTGACCGAGGAGCAGTTTGACCAGATCAAGACCGACCCGCTCATTCAGGAATGGGGATTGCGCCGCTTTGTCGGAATGCCCGACGACATCCCCTTCAACAAATCCCATGTGGAGGTCGGTTACTCGGACGCTACGCAGGCACACTGGATGTACTGCGACCCCATCGAAGGCGCTCTGCCGCAGGAGGGAACCGACCAGGCTGCCACCGACACCCGCGTGCTGGAGCTGCTGGGGGTAGAACCTGAGCTTGGCGCACAGTTTACCGTCACCTTTCCGGTGGACGGTCATACGACCACCCAGACCTTCACCCTGTGCGGCTGGTGGGAATATGACGAGGCAGTGGTAGCAAACCACATCCTCATCCCGCTCAGCCGTGCCCAGCAAATCTATGATGAGGTCGGTCTCATCCCGGGTCAAGCCAAAGACGGAATGACCGGCAGCTGGAACCTGGACGTCATGTTCAAAAACTCTCTGAATATCGATCAGAATATGAAGCAGGTGCTTGCCAACTTCGGCTATCAGGATGAAAGCCCTGCTGACGGAGACAACTACATTCGCACCGGTGTCAACTGGGGATACAGCGCCTCTCAGCTGGCAGAAAACATCGACCCCGGCACCATCCTTGCCATTGCTGCCATGCTGCTGCTGATTGTCTTCACCGGTTATCTGATTATCTACAACGTCTTTCAGATTTCGGTGGCAAACGACATCCGCTTCTACGGTCTGCTCAAGACCATCGGCACCACCCCTTCCCAGATTTCCCGCATGATCCGTCTACAGGCGCTGCTGCTCAGTCTGCTGGGCATCCCGCTCGGTCTGGTGGGCGGCTGGTTTGTCGGCGGCGCGCTCACACCGGTCATCATCTCCCGTCTGGATGGCATCGTCAGCCTGGTTTCCCTCAACCCTGCCATCTTCATCGTTTCTTCGCTGTTTTCCCTCTTCACCGTGCTGCTTTCCTGCTACCGTCCCGGAAAGATAGCCGCCAAGGTTTCACCGGTGGAAGCCGTCCGCTACACCGAGGGCAGCAACATCAAGCGCAAGAAAAAACGTTCTGTAAAAAACCTTTCGCTCTTCTCAATGGCAAAATCCAACCTGGGACGCAACCGCACCAAAACGGTGGTCACCGTTCTCTCCCTGTCGCTGGCTGTCGTCCTGCTCAACCTCACTGTCACCTTTACCAATGGCTTTGACATGGACAAATATCTTGCCAACTTTGTCACCAGCGATTTCGTTCTGGCGGATGCCAAATATTTTCAGACCGGCGCTCTCTTTGGCGGCGACACCCTGCTGCCGGAGTCGGTCATCGACGAGGTAGAAGCACAGGGCGGCATCACCGAAGGCGGCAGAGTGTACGGCAGAACCTTTCCTTCACAGGAATTTATCACCGAGGACTACTACCGCACCCTGCACGGTATGTGGATGAGCCGGGAGGAGATGGACCGCGCGATTAAATTTGAGGAAAAAAATCAGGAGGGTCTGATTGCCGAGGATGCTCAGCTGTACGGCATGGAGCCGTTTGCATTGGACCGCCTGCGCCTGCTCGAGGGCGACCTCTCGCCGCTGTACACCGACGGCAGCCGCTCGATTGCCGCTGTCTACTCCGATGATGATTACGGCGAACCACACCCCGACTCCCACTGGGCAAAGCTGGGCGACACCGTCACCATCCGCTATGTGGAGGAGTGGGAATACTATAATCCGCTCACCGGAGAGGTTTTCCCCGAGGGGACCAATCTGGATACGGTCGCCGGCTATGCCTCCCGCGCCAAACGCTGGCGGGATGTCGATTACACCGTCTGTGCGCTGGTCTGTGTTCCTTCTTCCCTTTCCTACCGCTACTACGGTTCAGATGAATTTATCCTCAATGCCCAGACCTTCTGCACCGACTCGGGCACCGATTCGGTCATGCTCTACGCCTTTGATACCACCGACGAGGCAAACGCCGCGATGGAAAGCTTCCTTGCCGACTACACCGAAAATCAAAACCCGCAGTTCGACTATGAAAGCAAGGCGACCTACGTTGCACAGTTTGAAAGCTTCCGCTCGATGTTCCTGATGCTGGGCGGCACCTTGAGCTTCATCATCGGGCTGGTGGGCATCCTCAACTTCTTCAATGCCATCCTCACCGGCATCCTGACCCGTAAGCGGGAATTTGCCATGCTGCAATCGGTCGGCATGACCGGCAGACAGCTCAAGCAGATGCTGGTCTACGAAGGGCTTTGCTACTCGCTCGGAGCTGCACTGCTCTCGCTGGCGATTGCTCTGCTCATGGGATCGCTGGTCGGCTCCGCGGTAGAAAATCTCTTCTGGTTCTTCACCTACCGCTTCACCATCCTGCCGATTTTCCTTTTGCTTCCGGTGTTTGTCCTGCTGGGCTCTCTGGTCCCGTTAGGAATCTACCACAGCGTTGCCAAATTGACTATCGTGGAACGCCTGCGGGAAACCGAATGATTTTTAATCCACAACAAAACACCTGCCTGTCGGCAGGTGTTTTGTTGTTTTATTATTCGGCAAAGTTTACCGATGCTGCGCTTTCTTTGATAGAGGGCTGTTCATTCCACAGCCACCAAAATCATACCGCTGATTGTGGTTGATTTCCCCTCTATTTGGACAATAAGCATACTGTCTCGGCTTGCGAATCATTGTCCAAACTGATATTCATGTCTTCCTCAATGATAGGCAGCTTGAACTTGATGGATTTCAACCACTGTCCATTGAGCTGACGCTCCGGGTAAATCTGAATTTCAGAAATCAATGATTCCATAATTTGTCGCTTTTCTTGCTCGTTCATAACGGAATAAAGCTTATCAAAGTAGATTAACACTTTATAAATATTATCTCCGGTAAGCTTTTCTGCTTCGATTGACATTTTCTTTGCTCTGGCGGCAATCAGTAGATTTTCCGCATCTTCTATCTTATCATACATCTTGTAAAGGCGATCATCAAGATCAGCCTTGCGCTTGATATAATGCTTATCGTCTGGATCAAGGGAATCTATTTCTTCCATCAATCTTGATTTTGTTGAATAACTCTGACGAAGTAATTTTTCATGGGCTGCGATTTCCTGTTCGATAGCAGTAGTATCCACTTTCATATTGATCTTTTCCTGCATCATAGCTGCGAATTTTGGATTGCTGACCAGCTTAGTAATTACTTCTGCAACCGCACCATTCAACAATTCTTCATTGACCTGCTTTTTATAATCACATTTATGTCCACGAGTCATAGTACGATGTTTGCAGCCATAGTAAAAGAAATCCTTGTACTTTGTGCCATCTGATTTATGTTTAATACTCTTATTACCGTACATTCCGGCTCCACAAATTGGGCACTTCACAATACCGGACAGCAGGTGAATCTTATTATCTTTTCCATGATTCACTTTTTCGTATTTTTTCGCCTGTGCCAGTAACTTTACCTGCGCTTCATGCCAGAGTTCCTCTGTTACAATTCCTTCATACAGACCATCGACCAGCAAATAATCATCCTGTTCTACAAGTTTATAATCATTTCTTGTTCCATGGACTTTTTCCGTTCTGCGTCTGCCATAAGCTATTTTCCCACAATATACGGGATTTTTTAGTATTCTTCTGATTAAGGAAGCATCAAATAATGGATTTTTTCCGTTTTGTCGTTGGATTTTATGGATGCCATGATTTTCAAGATACTTTGCCAGTCCATTTGCTCCCATATCAGTATGCACATACTGATCAAAAATCACACGAATTGCTTTTGCTTCTTCCTCATTGATAAGAAGCTGTCCTTTTTCCAAACTATATCCATAAGGAGCAAAACCGCCATTCCATTTACCTTCACGGGCTTTCTGTATTCTTCCCTCCATTGTTTGTACACGGATATTTTCACGCTCAATTTCTGCGACTGCTGACAAGACAGAAATCATCAATTTACCGGCATCTTTAGAAGAATCAATTCCATCCTCTACACAAATCAAATTCACACCAAAATCCTGCATAACCTGCAAGGTGGAAAGAACATCTGCCGCATTTCTACCAAAACGGGATAACTTAAACACCAGCACATAAGACACGCCATCCTGACCAGACTTGATGTCCTCCATCATGCGGTTAAATTCTAATCTTCCCTCAATGGACTTTCCCGATTTACCAGCATCTTCATATTCTCCAACAATTTCATAATCATTAAATTCAGCAAATGCTTTCATTCTGGATTTTTGTGCATCCAGAGAATATCCGTCAATTTGCATGGCAGTGGATACTCTCGTATAGATGTATACTTTTTTCTTTTCTTTTTTCATATCACTATCCTCACTTATGCCACAGCAATGACACCTTTATGTATCCTTACTCTGAATTATTCTTCAGAGTAAGTTTGGACAAATATCTCATGATATATTGTATCATGCAGCAGATTTATTTTCAATATCTGTGTCATTTGAAATTGTTTTAAAACAAACACTCTTATCCAGTTTTTCTATTCTGTTTGGATCGGGCAAGTTATCAATATCCAAATCTGCTGCATACTTCTCAATTAGATTTGCCAATAACTCTGCAAAGCCGCTCCATTCATCTACCATAGGCTACCTCCATAGAAAATGCCAGACAAAGGATACTGGCAACGAAGTCCGGCAACAGACCTCAAAAAACCTGTAAACAATCGTCTGGCTTGTGATTCTTACTTTTCATCTTTTCTTATAAAATCTTGTTGCTTTCGTTGTCAGAGTATTATAAAAGGGAAGAAAATAACTGAAAACGCTGTATTGATGGGCTTTCTCCACATCTTTACCCCTGTTTTTCCGGCAACAAAGTCAGCAACCAAAAGGCAACTACCCCTGCAACAAACCACGTGAATCAAGCAATCCACTCCTTTGGCAGTTCCAGCTGACGGACTTCTTCCTCGGTCAGTTCCACAAATCCATCTTTGTTGTCGGGCAGTTCGTTGCAGGAAGGTATCCGTTCCCAGCCACGCTGCCGACCATATCCTGCAAACATCCGTGGATTAGAAAAAGCCTTCCAGCCAGTCACAGCTGTGTTCATGATCTCATTGATACTGTGCAGCTGCCAGCGTTTTGGTTCCTCAAAGGTATGTCCCAGCGCTTCCTTGAACAGCTGTTTGGAACAAACCTGATTCCCGCTGTAATGCTCCAGAAACCCCTGAATCTGTCCGGCTTCGGTGTCCTCCGGCATAAAATCCCGCTGTACCTCTATCAGCCTGTTCTGTATCTCCTTGGAAAACTTCATGGAATACTCACCGCTGCGGTAAATCATCATAGCCTCTGCCCAAACCTGCATGATATATTCTCTGGAAGCAGCTTCGTTTTTCAGGATATGAACCTCTGCGCTTTCCGGATAGACCATGATGGGAAGAAAGCGCCGGTTTCCGGCTCTGTCCAGCGGGAGAAAATCCAGTGTGTTGGAGGAACCGCCGAACACACTCTGACGCAGCCGGTCTTTTGGATAAGTGTCATAGGGTGTCCGATAGGTTTCCTTTTGACGGCTGATAAATGACCGGATTTCCTCAATGCTCTTGGCGTTACTGGTGGCAAGCATTTCGGACATTTCAATAATCCAGTGTCCTTGCAATTTTACATACACTTTATCATCATCCATCTTTTTTAAGTCATCCGAAAACCACTCATCCTGTATTGCCAGAAAGCGAAAGAAGGTAGATTTTCCGGCTCCCTGACCGCCCACCAGACAGAGCATCTCATCATACTTACAGCCCGGATGGAATACCCGGCGGATTGCTCCCAACAGAAAATGCTTGAACATTTCCTCCACATAATCGCTTTCCTCTGCACCGAGAAAATGATGCAGGCAGGAACGTATCCGATACTGTCCATCCCATTTCAGACTGTTCAGCACATCCCGAATCGGATGGTAGCAGTTTTCGTTTGCCACAATGGTGAGTGCAGCCAGCAGTTTCTTCTCGCTGGTCAGGCAATATTTCTGCTCAAAGTAGAGAAGGAGATATTTTACATCAATATCGGTCAGCGCACTGGTAATTCTGTGCCAGCCCAAATCCCGGACAATATCAATCTGTTCGGTCAAAAGGTTCAAGCGGATGGAATCACTCAGAAGCGGATCACGACAAAATACTGTTTTAAAATTCTCAATGGTATTGGCTGGTTTTCCTTTTTCCGTTGTCGTAAGAATTTCCCGTACACCTGCAACATCCGCTGCATCATACTGGGGATTTGAGATAAAAGTTGAAGATTCATTGGACACGATTTCACCTCCCAAAACAGAACAGGCACCCAATTTCTTTCAAAATCAGATGCCCGTCAAAGTTCCATATCCTGTTTTTTCTGTTTCTCCTGTGCCTGCTTTTCACTGTCTTTTTTTCGTTGCTCCTCCATTCCTCGACGTAGCGCTTCCACAATGGAAGGCTTTGTCTGTTTTTTGATTTCTTCTGTGACAGCCTGTTTCTTATCCGCATGAAGCAGCGTAGCCTTCACTTTTTCCAGTGTGGACTGCATCGCTTTTCGGATTCTGCGCACCACACCATCCAGCCTTGCCACCGCATAGTCCCGTTCCTTTTTCGGCGCTTTTCGCTCCGGGGATTGCAGCCATACTTTGGTGTCCTCGAGCATATCAATATCTTCCTGATGGGTCATGGTTTTTACCTCGTCTGTTACCAGTTCCACCGCCTTGTCATAAGCAACGCTGGACACCTCATCAATCAGGCTGTCCACATCCTCAATTTTCAGGGTCAGCTCCTCCAGCTTCTGTTCCTGCCGGGCAAGTTTTTCTTTCTGCTTCATCAGAATATAATCCTGTTTTTCCAGATACGACCGACCGCCATAAGAAGGTTCCCATTCAAAATGCAAACCATGCTTTTCTGCAATCTCAAACAGCAGTTCCCGGCAGATTGCATCAAAGGTCTGTTTCCGGTTATTGTGCTTTCCTTTTGGCTGTTCCGGTTTAGGGAGAGGGATACCCAGTTCCTCCAACGCCTTTTCCTGCTGGGGGCACAGCTCTCCATACTGGTTTTTCGCATCAAACACATGGCGCTCCTGAATATGTGGAGTTCCCTCATCCATGTGCAGCGCCCAGTCCAGAATGTGAACATGAGAGCCGAACCGTTCTTCAAACTCCTGGTAAAATTCCATAACTACCTTTAACAAATCTTCTGCGGAAGCGTGTTCGTCCATCGTCCCCATCTGATAAATGGTTTCCTCTGGACAGGTCTTTTTATTTTTCAGCAAATCTTCAACGGTGCGGTTACGCTCAGTGTGCCTTGCCTTTTCGTTTCGTGCATTTTGAGCATCCACATAATCACCATAATGCTCGACATAGTAAAGTTTCTCAATCTCCTCAAAGCTGAAATCTTCCTCACCTGGGTTTTCTCGAAATTTCACAGATTTAATGCCGGTATAACAGTCCCAATAAACATTTTTCTTAGTCATTTCCGGATTGATGTGTTCGCTGTGTTCCACATCAAAACGCCGGTCATTATGCTTGGGATTATAGGTTCCGTTTTTTCCGGCTCTGCCATTGTGTCGTGTCAGTTTCAATTCTTTTCCCTCCAATCTTTGTGGAATTGCCCCGAAGGGGAGCAGCGGCGAAGCCGCTAAACCTGCGAATTTTGCGGCAGGTACTACCCAATACGAATTGTCGCAAGGCAACAATTCTCCTTGGGCAAGGCGTTTCACCCTTGACCCGATGGGGCTGGCTGCCCTCAACCCGCCAATGGGCGTTGCCCCTTGACCCCAACAGGGCGCTGCACCCCTGTACCCAGCACAAAGGGATTGCATCCCTCTGTACTCCTGCCCGAAAAAGCTGACTGCCCAAAACATAGCCGGTCAGCTTTTCCGGTTTTTGAAGAAGGTTCCTCAGTCACTTTCTTCAAAAAGAAAAACCGATGCATTTCTCTTTTACGAAAAACACATCGGTTCTTTCAATAAATTTTATCGTGTACTGCTGTTCGGAATCATTCTGGCAAACTTAGGAAGCCTTGCAGCAACGCACCGGGGAACTGGAACTTTTTCTCTGTCCCTCCAAACACTACGATAATCAAGCCTCCTTGGATTTCTTTGACCGTTCCCATGCCGAATGCTTTATGCCGAAGCTGACCGCCAACCACAACACGGGACAAATCCACCTGCTTTTGTGGTGCAGGTTCTGCCGGTTTTGGCACTGGTGGAGTATAGCGTGGCTTTTCCAAGTGCCGCCCATACACAGCCGATCTTTCTGCAACCTTCTGTGAATACTGCTTTTCCTTTTTGGGCTGATCAATATCCCTGACAGCTTCTGCAAAATCCAGAAACGGTTTTTCCGGCAAATCATCTGCTGAAGGGATCGGTGCTTCCATCGAAGCCTGTTGCAGTGCAAACATACTGTTATAGTCAGCATCCGAGATAACCGTATCCCAACCGCCACGGTTTTCACCTTCATGCCGGTCAATACCCGTGTAGCTCAAGCTGGCATCTTCGTATCTCTTGAACTTGTAAACGGCATCATTCATCAGCGAATCATTGAACACCCCGAGAGATACCAGCAACTCAAAATCTTTGACATCCAGACCCGTTACTTTCTTAAAAAGCCCCGGTTCCAGTTGTGTAATAACATCCTTCAAACAGCGCTCCCGGTAATCAGTCAGATACATGAAAACCGGAATACGGGTGGCGAACTTAATCAGCTTCTCCTGAATCTGTTTGCGTTTGGATTTATACTCTTTTTCTTCTTCGCTCAGCTCCTTTTTCTCTTTGGAAGTAAGTTTTTCTGTCCCCTCTTTCTTTGCCTTTTTTACGGCTTCGGACTTGTTAATAATGGTCTTTATATCCTCGTTCAAACTGCGGAAGCCTTCAATTTTCATCAGAGCATCCATCGCCGCCGGATTTGCCATCAATCGAGAAAGGGTATCGTTGTCCACATTGACAAGCAACGCACTTTCCCAGCGTTTGGCAAGCAGGGTGGCAGATGTACCTGCCATAGCGATGTCCAGTACCTCACCTGCATCAATCTGCCGCATGGTGCTGCCATCATAGGCAATGACCGGCAGAAAATTGATGAACTCTGCCACTTTCTTTTCCGGATTGCCTTCATCAATGTTTAGGCGGCAGCTGTAATCCGAAATCTGCTTGAGTGCTCGATCAAGAGCAAAGTCAAACACATAACATTCCTGCTTGACAATTTCCTTTTTGCCGCCATCAGTCGTGATCTCCCACGGACTCTGCACCCGAAACGCTGCCTGAAAATAGGTCTCCGGGCTGGACAGATTCCGCAGCATAAAAATGCCTGTCCACGGCTTAACGGTAACACCCGTTGTCAGCTTGCCGCAGGAGAGGGTGATGGTCTTGCTTTCCAGTGGGTCACGCATGGATTTTTGCACCGGCTCCAAAGCCGCTGCGCCAATCCCGGCTCCCGTACCTGCACAAACATTGATGGTGTAATCATGATAGAACGTATTCTGTTTTTGCATCAGCAGATTTTTCATCGCATAGCAGGAAGCCACATTTGGTAGAAACCAGAGTGTATGCTGCAATACATTCAGTAGGCGCACATCGGCATACGGCATGGCGGGTTTTTTAGCTCCCAGCTTCAAATCATCCACACTGGTTTCCAGATAAGCACCCCGAATCAGATCCAGCCACTTCTGCACTTCATTTTCATAGACAAAGCGTGCTTCATCACCTTTGCCTTTGGCAGAGAAAAATACATTCAGGTCAAACTCGTTGAACTCTCCCTGCATAGCGATCTGACGGATACTGTCCGGGATACGGTAAGTCATCATCACCATGCGTGGCAGTGCGGCATAGGGATTTCCGTCACCTTGCCAGTTTTCCTTTGCCCGCTGTTCATCTGAATATGTCCAGTTATAAATCTGATCCTCGATGAACTCACCGGAATTCAGCGCCCGAAACGGTGTGCCAGACAGATACAGATAATACATGGTTGTGATGGGAAGGAAGGTTTCATCGTAGGCGTTGCCACGGTCATACTTATCCATATCTTCACTGTCGTAGCTGTCCTCGTCCTCCTGCTCAAACAGCTTTTTGGCTGTATCTTTCCATGCTCCGAAGTGGTACTCATCAAAGATAACCAAATCCCAGTTGGTGGAATGTACCCATTCGTTTTTTGCCTTGATGCCACCGGTTTCCTTATTTACTCCCAGATAGTCCTGAAAAGAGCCAAAACAGACGATGGGACGGGACTTGTCCGCCGTTTCATAAGTCAACTCTGTGTTGCGGCTGATAAACTGCCAGCCTTCAAAATCAATGTGACTGTTCAAGTCCTCCTGCCATGCGCTGACCACGGCAGGCTTGAAGGTCAGAATCAGAATCCGCTTGAATCCCATTTTCTTTGCAAGCTGATAGGACGCAAAGGTTTTGCCAAAGCGCATTTTGCAGTTCCACAAAAACTTGGGGTAGCGTGTAGAGTCCTCCTCATAAGCACTCTGAAAATAAGCGGCGGTTTTGTCCACGGCTTCTTGCTGTTCCGGGCGCATGGAGAAGCTGTTGACTCGATTTTCCACATTGGCAGTATGGTTTTTGACTGCCAGTACCGCCGCTCGCACATCGTCCACGGTACAGCGAAACCATTCGCCGCCCATGCCGGTAATCTGCTTGCGTTTCAAAACCCGGTGAACATCATGGTCTGTGAAAGAAGAACCATCCGGATACATGGCGCTTTCCCGGTAGACGATTCGATAAGGAACACTGCCATCCGGTCGTTTGGTGGGATACTGCTGGGCAACACGCTTGTCCACATCAATGGCGGTATAGCCCACCTTCAAAAGCCCTTGATACTGCGGATTGGTGTCCTCGTAGGCGTAAATCATCGGGTGAGCATTGGGACGTTGCGGAAAAAAATTAGTTGTCATTTGTATCAATTATCCTCCAACTTTATAAAATCTTTTATAAATGGAATTTTTTTAAGAATCACATATATGAATCTTTTGAAATCAAATCTCAATTCACATTTTTTAACAGTTTCTGGAGACTGTGTACTAAAGTTCTCATCTCCCATTTGATTACATACAGGTCCATTAAATGTGCCACTGTTAATCTGCTTATTCACTACAACTGTCCCCTTCTCACAAATGTATTGTATATTATTTTCAGCAATGCAGTTATCCCCATTTACTTTTTCTATCAAGGCATTTAATTTGCTGACAAAGCCTTTTTTCAAAACAATATAATAGCTATTATTACCCTCTCGATATTCAAAATCGAAAAGATGCTCAACTTTCTGGTAATAAATAAAACGCTCAAAAAGATGTTTGTATACTATAGTGTTAACTAAGTATTCAGGAATTTCATTGTGAAAAATGACAACATCAAAATTATTGGAACATTCCCATATATACTTCAACCAATCAATATCTTGTTTGTTTATCGGCTCTTTATCCGGCAAGTAATTCAACTTAATCTCCATCCAATCACTCCATTGGTTTAATCATACTTTCAATGAAAGTAATTTCTTCCTCCGTTAATCCATATTTTTCGTAAAGCTCTTCGTCTGTCCATGATTTTGAAAAATCCTGTTGAGGAACCAATTGATAAACGCCTTTGGCCGCATTTTGAGAATTCTTTTTGAGCAATACTAAAAATCTAAAAAATCTGGTTGCAATATATGACATTACATTGTTGCATTCACTTTTATCTCTAAAAGGGCCAATTACCAAATAACTTTCATTGCACACAGTGTTCGGAGCTCCGTAAAATGGCTTTGGAAGGATTGGATGGGGAAAAGAATCGCTACCACTTCCCGCTTTTGCAATATACACTTTGTGCCAAGGAATCATGTCATGCCCTTTAGTAATTTTAGAATATGGTACAAATGCCGTACTTCCTCGCACCTCACGATCATTTCCACTCACATAAATCATCAAGTCATTATTTGACGATTTTGCTCTATTTCCCTTATAGGTATTAGGTATCCCAAACGGCAATCTTGTACTAACCAGCGACTCCATTGACTTTCCTTTTTGACTCATAACTTTGTGGAGAATATCAACCGCTTCATTATACCGAATAAAAGTGTCACATCCTTCTTCCAATAACGGACGAATAGTTGGTCCAAACACAGTATTTCCTTTATGTGAATACACCTCGCAATCGCCGTAGTTATCTCTTTCCCATAAGAAATAAGACACGCCACCTTTTATTTGTACTCCTGCAAAACAATCTGATGCTTCCGGGAAATCATGAATTATCCTGATTCTTTTATCATGAAGCATCTCATCTCGAAACTCATCCAATCCTTTTCCACCAGTAAACCATCTGGAGGGTGTAATCATTGCCATATATTTGGGTTTAAGTTTTTTTGCTTGACTAACAAATAATTGATAAATTGGTTTTGCACTTGCACCATTTCCACCACCATCACTCATTTGATACGGCGGATTGCCGATTATTACATCAAATTTCATCTTAAATATCTCCTCCGGTTTGATCGTATGTATCCATTCATAAGCATGGGTTTCCAGCTCGTCCCCTCGCTCGTATTCGCTCTTGGACGCACCACAGAACAGGCACTTGCCGTTCTGCCAGCGATGCGGTATCCGCTTATATCGGATATTGCCGCTGGTATCCTCAAAAAGTGTGATGGAATACTTGCTGTTGGGATACTTGGAACAATACACACTTCTCCGGGAGAGAAGGCTGGTCAGCTCGGTGATTGCGATACCATACAGCTGCTTGTGAAAAATGTGGTCGATGCGTTCCTGCAAATCCGGGATTTCCTCTTTCAATCCCTCAATCAGGCGTTTGGCGATTTCCCGCAGGAACACCCCAGACTTACAGGCTGGGTCGAGAAATGTTGCTCTGCTGTCATGCCACAGTTCTTCCGGCAGCATATCCAGCATCCGGTTTGCCACCTCCGGCGGTGTGAACACCTCATCGTTGGACAGATTCGCCAGACATGTGAGCACATCCGGGTTATACATACTGCTATAAAAATCACTCATAATCCTGCACCCTCCTGTAATCGGTCAACGGATATTCCCTGATGGGTTTGGGAACAGGGTCTTGGGTTTCTGGATCAATCATCCAGTTATCTTCATTATTTGCGCTGTCAAACCCAAAGAGTGACATCTGCGGTTCATATAATTCATCGTCTGGATTTTCTTTCAGTAAGACATCCAACCGAAAATCACGGCGCTTCATCTGATTGCCTGTAACAAGGCTCCACTCTGCAAAAACAATAGGGGAACCGTCTGCCTGGAGCATGGTGAGCGCATCTCCGCACAGAATGTTTTTGCGTAGGACAAACCGTACCGCTTCCCGGCACTGTTCGTTTGCCTGTGCTTTGGCATTGGTGGTATATTCCTTGTTCCAGATGTCAAACAGCCGCTGGCGGCATTCCTCTGCGTTATCCTCCAAAATATCAACTCCGTACAGGCTGGTCATTGCCAGTACCGAGTAGCGTTCATAGTCAAAGGGGCTTTTTCCATAACGGCTTTTTACCACAGCCAACTTCCGGCTGAGAACTTCCGCAAGAAAATTCCCGTTTCCGCAGGCTGGCTCTAAAAATCGACTTTCAATCCGTTCTGTTTCCTGTTTTACAAGGTCACACATGGCTTTTACCTCACGCTCGGCAGTAAATACCTCGCCGTGATCCGCCACACGCTGCCTTGACTTTACCTGTTGTTCTGCCATTTCCTTACACCTCTATATCCTCGCACTCACAGAAAGGCAGCCACCTACAAGATGGTGTACTTTTTCGCAGGTACATTTTTCAATGTTTGGGAAGAGGCAAAAGAGCTTTTGTTCACAGGTTTTGTCTGGAAAAAGCCGGTGTTCTGTGGTATCATTTTCTTGTAGCTAAAAAACAGGCATTTTACAGAAAAGTACACAATCCTGTAAAAACACCTGCTTACAATAACTTGGCTTTTTCGTAAATCTCCGCACGATAGCGGAAAGTGGAAAGCGGCATACCACACATCTTTGCAGCATCTGTGCCGGTGATTTTGCCGTTTTTCCATTGTTGGTATAGGTGGTGGAAGTTTTCCGGTAAAGGCGCTGGGGGTCTGCCAAATCGGACACCTCTTGCTTTGGCAGCGGCAATTCCTTCTGCCTGACGCTGCCGGATATTGGTGCGTTCATTTTCTGCCACAAAGGACAGCACTTGCAGCACAATATCGCTGAGGAATGTGCCCATCAGATCTTTGCCCCGGCGTGTGTCCAGCAGGGGCATATCCAGTACCACAATATCAATCCCTTTTTCCTTGGTCAAAATCCGCCACTGCTCCAGAATTTCAGAATAGTTACGCCCCAGACGGTCGATGCTCTTGATATAGAGCAGATCGTCTTTTTTCAGTTTTCGTACCATTTTCCGGTACTGCGGGCGTTCAAAATCCTTACCGGACTGCTTATCGATAAACAGATTTTTCTCCGGGATAGACAACTCTTTTAGGGCAAAAATCTGCCTGTCCTCATTCTGATCTCTGGTGCTGACACGGATATAGCCATATAAATTACCCATTGTTTTTCCCTCCTTTCTCCTGACTGAGGAAATGGCTCCCCAATCGGGCGTTTTTCATCTTCTATGGTACTGGATACTTGATACTCCTGAATAAACAGACTGTGAAAATGACGGGTGTAGACCCGGCATTTTACAGTCATTTGCCCTGTAATCAGGCGCTTTCCTTTTCTGTACGCAAAACCTGAAAACCATGTTGTTTGGCGTACTCTCTGGCAGCTGCCAGCCGTTCTTCGCTGTACGGCGGGACAAGGCGGACAGACAACCGGGATTTCTCTATTACATAGGTTACACTGCCCTCGGCGGTGCTGCGCTCCAACCGGCACAGTTGGGGATACTTTCGGCTGAACTCTGCCAGTCTGCGCTTCAGATCGGCATTGAACGTGTAAATGCTGGCGGTGTTTTCTGCTTCGTTCCAGTTGATAATGGTTTCTTTCTCATACTTAGACAGCTTCATCATAAAAACCCTCCTCAAAGTCAGTGCTTTTCTCTACCATCCGCAGATACTTCTTTGCCTCGTAATACTTTGCCATCTCCATGCGGAGTTGCTGATAAAAGCAAGGATACCAGTGTTCCTCAACCTCATTTTCCATCTTTCTGGCAAGTCCCAGCATCCAGCGTTTTGCTTTTGGATCAACAGTCAATGCGGTCAGCCATTTGAGCCTTGTCACGGTGTTGTGGTGATTGGGACAGGCAAAGGCATAAAGAACTTTCTTTTCTTGAATACTCAATTTCATGGTTACGCCGTCCTTTCTTTTTCGTTCTCGTGCGGAGTGCCACCGCTGTCCAGCCAGTTGAAGAAGGCTTTCTTGCTGATCTTAATCAGTCTGCCGCTGCGCACTGCTGGAAACCCCGGTGTGTGTACCAGCTCATAGGCACTGGCTCTGGAAATCCCCATGATATGCTGAATATCCATAACATCCAAAATCAGGGGCAGAGCGTCATAGTCGTTCCATTTTGTTTTTTCTTTCATATCGGTGTTCCTCCTCGTATAATAAGATTTGCAGACGTTTTTAAGAGAGTCTGCTTAGTTC
>OGYZ01000928.1_pt1 | contig 24533 bp, 22 predicted proteins | sample 1576681 | NCBI WGS metagenome assembly OGYZ01 (sample SAMEA3541480, study PRJEB24748) | human gut metagenome | biome: human gut; feature: human-associated habitat; material: faeces | place: China | collected 2012 | reverse complement strand
ATCATTTTATGCCTACCTTTCTAAATCAAATAAACGGGAATCGATTTCGATCCTCGTTGGATTTACTTTCGATTCCCGTTTAGTTTGTTTTATAATTATGATTGATCTCCTAAAAAACGTTTAGAAGACAGAAAAGCTTCTAAGATACAAATTGTAGATGAACAAACTAAATAAGTTTTTATATCTTTGCCCACCGAGTAAATCCCTTATAAACCGTTTATAGTTAATATAAAGGTTGATTAATCGGGAAAGATGAGAGAGTGTGTGAATAAAGTTTTATAGTACCAGAAATATTAAAGGATAATGGCACTACAAGTAAATTGGGTAGAAAAGACAGAAAGAGGGAGTGGTTTGTTTGCTATTGAGAGTATTAGTTTATTATACAATGCTATAACAACTATACTAATTTTAATTTTATATACGCAGTTAGATCATCCGACTCTTATGTTATACGAACGATTGGGCATTGCCTCACTAACAATCGCCCTGATCATTTTGTACCTAGCCGTTCCATGTAAACTAACAGCCTTTTTGCGTATTGCTACTCAGTTGGGATTATTAGCTTATTGGTATCCGGATACATACGAATTCAATCGTCTATTTCCGAATATGGATTATTTGTTCGCCCAAGCAGAGCAAATACTGTTTGGTTGCCAACCGGCAGTTGAATTTAGCCAACACTTTTCATCTCTATGGATAAGTGAAGCCTTCCACATGGGATACTTCTTTTATTATCCGATGATTTTTATAGTCGTCATGTATTATTTCTTGTGTCGGTTCGAACAGTTCGAGAAAGTTAGTTTTTTATTCGCAGCTTCTTTCTTTATTTATTATATCGTTTATATCCTGATTCCAGTAGCCGGACCTCAATTTTATTTTCCGGCTATAGGCATGGATCAAGTACTTGCGAACCATTTCCCTGCCATAGGAGATTATTTTTATGCCAACAACAGTTTATTGCCTGGACCAGGAAACGAGCAAGGTTTTTTCTATCAGCTTGTAGAAGCTTCCCAACAAGTAGGAGAACGACCTACTGCTGCTTTTCCCAGTTCACATGTAGGAATTTCCACCATTGCCATGTATTTAGCCTGGCAAGGCAGCAAAAAACTGACATTTTTGCTTCTGCCATTCTATCTCCTACTTTGTGGAGCTACTGTTTATATACAAGCCCATTATCTGATTGATGCCCTAGCCGGCTTTGGTTCTGCTATTTTTGTTCTTTGGCTATCGTCATATTTATATCAAAAACGCGCAGCATTCTCTATTGTGAATCTTATGCCTGTAGTCCAAAGCAACCATATCAGAAAAGTATTTTCATATCTTCTGATTATTATCAGTGTGAAGAAATAATATAAATCATACAATAATTCAAAACATAGTACATAAAAAATACATAGAGAACACTTTTCCTAACCTATTGAAAACTGAGTTGAAATAGAGAATCTCTAATTTTATTGCCAAATTATTGGTGATATGGAAAGTACTAAACAAGATTTATCCAAACAACCCACAAAAAGAGGGAATCCATATATGGGCTTTTTGTGGGGTATTTTAATTGTTCTATTTTTAAACGGACTGGTTTTCCCGAGTCTGATGGACCGGAAAATCTACAAAACCGACTATGGAGACTTTATAGAAAAGGTAAATAGCGGACAAGTTCGGGAAGTCATGATCGAAAATAAACAAATCTATTTTACTGCCGATAATGATAAAGGTGGACAAACAACCTATCAAACCGGAGAGATCAATGATCCGCAACTGGTAGATCGACTTTTACAGGCGAAAAGTCCGAATCAGACAGGAAAAATTGCATTCAATCAAATTGTTCCACGCGAAAATTCACCTATCCTGAATTTCCTTCTGATGTGGATTTTACCAGGACTCCTGTTTTATATCATTTGGAGACAGACCAGTAAAAACATTCAGTCCCGATTAGGAGCTGGTGGAAATTTCATGTCGTTTGGGAACAGTGGCGCCAAGATTTACGCCGATTCGGATATCAAAACCACTTTTGCAGATGTCGCCGGACAAAATGAAGCCAAAGAGATGTTGTCTGAAATCGTCAACTTCCTGCATAACCCTAAAAAATATACTGATATCGGAGCATCATTACCGAAAGGAGCTTTGCTGGTAGGACCTCCGGGAACCGGAAAGACTTTAATTGCCAGAGCAGTGGCAGGTGAAGCGAAAGTTCCTTTCTTTGCCATATCCGGTTCGGAGTTTGTCCAGATGTTCGTTGGAATGGGAGCCGCCAAAGTACGGGATCTCTTTAAACAAGCCAACGAAAAAGCTCCTTGTATCATTTTTATTGATGAAATCGATGCCATTGGAAAGAAGCGAGACTCGGCATACGGAGGTAATGATGAACGGGAACAGACCTTGAACCAATTATTAACCGAGATGGATGGTTTTGACGGCAGAAAAGGTGTTGTTATCCTGGCAGCAACCAACCGACCGGAAATGTTGGATAAGGCCTTGCTTCGTCCCGGACTTTTTGACCGTCGCATACAAATGGAACTTCCCGATCTGGAAGGACGAAAATCGATCCTGCAAGTTCATTTGAAGAAAGTAAAACATGAAACCATCGATTTGGATATCGTTGCCCGTGCCACAGCCGGCTCGTCGGGTGCCGAATTGGCCAACATTGTCAATGAAGCAGCTTTGCGTGCTGTCCGGTTAGGACGTCAACATGTGATCACAGCAGACTTGGAAGAGAGCGTAGAGACGGTTATCGCCGGTGCACAGAAAAAAGATAAGGTTATTTCGCCCGAAGAGAAGAAAATCATTTCTTATCATGAGATCGGTCATGCCTTAGTTGCAGCCCTGCAATCTCATTCCGCACCAGTACATAAAATTACTATCATACCACGTACTTCCGGAGCTTTGGGTTATACGATGCAAGTTGACCGCGGCGAACAGGTATTGATGAGTCAGGAGGATTTGTTTAACCGTATTGCTACACTAACCGGAGGTAGAGCTGCCGAAGAACTCCTTTGCAATACCGTTACAACCGGTGCTTCCAATGATATTGAACAGGCAACACAACTTGCCCGAGCTATGGTAACTCGTTTCGGTATGAGTAAGAAATACGATATGATGGGATTGGAACAAGTCAATAATGCCTATTTAGGAGGGAATACTACCTTGAACTGCTCGGCTGAAACAGCAACAGAAATCGACGAGGAAGTACTCCGGCTGATCAAAGAAGCCCATCAGAAAGCACGCGATCTCATTTCCAAACATATTCCGGTGATGCACGAAGCGGCTTCTTATCTCATCGATAAAGAAACGATTACCGGTGAGGAATTCATGCGGATTCTCCGGAAATATATACCAGAGAATCCCGAAAAGGTATCTTAACTAGCCTACAGTCTGACTAGCTCATGCTTTATTTTCCAGTAATGATTTTCCGGATCTCGCTCAGCTTGTTCAACGCTTCCAGCGGAGTCAGGTTATTCAAGTCCATATTCTTGATTTCATCCCGCACCTGACTTAATACCGGATCATCTAACTGGAAAAAGCTGAGCTGATAATTTCCCGATTGTCTGGCGGCCGGAGCTTTCTTGACCGACGAACCCGAAATAGCACCTTCCTGACGTTTCTCTGATTCCAGCTGTTTCAATATTTCGTCTGCCCGATTCACAATACACTTAGGCATGCCGGCCATCTTGGCAACATGAATACCAAAACTGTGCTCGCTTCCGCCCGGAACCAATTTACGCAGGAATATCACCTTATTACCCACTTCTTTTACCGAAACATTAAAGTTTTTGATACGTGGAAAAGAACGTTCCATCTCATTTAATTCATGATAGTGCGTGGCGAAGAGCGTCTTGGCATGTGCATGCGGGTGTTCATGAATGTATTCAACTATTGCCCAAGCAATGGAAATACCATCGTATGTACTTGTTCCACGACCTAATTCATCAAACAAGACCAAACTACGCGAAGTCATGTTGTTCAGAATATCTGCCGCTTCATTCATCTCGACCATGAATGTGGACTCTCCTACCGATATATTATCAGAAGCACCTACACGGGTAAAGATTTTATCTACGATTCCTATCCGGGCACTTTCAGCCGGAACAAAACATCCGATCTGCGCCAGCAGGGTAATCAAAGCTGTCTGACGTAATAATGCCGACTTACCCGCCATATTCGGTCCGGTAATGATAATTATCTGCTGCTTGTCTTCATCCAGATACACATCATTCGCCACATAGGTTTCACCCAAAGGCAACTGCTTTTCGATAACCGGATGACGACCACCTTTAATATCAATCACATCCGATTCATCTACCAACGGACGAATATACTTATTACTTTCAGCTGCTTTGGCAAACGACAGCAGGCAATCCAAGCGACCTATCAAATTAGCATTACATTGAATAGGAGGAATATATTCGGTCAGACATAACACCAATTCGTTGAACAAACGCGATTCGAGTGAGAGAATTTTCTCTTCCGCTCCCAGAATCTTCTCTTCATACTCTTTCAGTTCCTCTGTAATATAACGTTCGGCATTCACCAGCGTCTGCTTACGTATCCAATCTGCCGGAACTTTATCTTTATGAGCATTCCGCACTTCTATATAATATCCGAACACATTGTTGAAAGCAATCTTCAGACTGGGAATACCTGTCTTTTCACTTTCCCGTTGCTGGACTTGCAACAGATAGTCTTTTCCGGAATAAGCAATCGAACGAAGTTCATCCAATTCTTCATTTACACCTTTGGCAATAACACCACCTTTATTAACTAGCGAAGGTGGATCCGGTTGGATTTCCCGATCAATCCGATCACGGATCAATGCACAAACATTCAGCTGTTCGCCAATCCGGCATAAAGAAGGTTCGTTACTTGCCATACAAGCCTCCTTGATAGGCTCGAGAGCCTGCAAAGCAATTTTCAGCTGTACAACTTCACGCGGTGTAACACGTCCCACCGCCACTTTCGAGATGATACGTTCAAGGTCTCCTATCTGTTCGAGTTGTTCGTCCAGCAATTCTTTCACTTCCGGATGCCGGAAGAAGTACTCTACGACATCCTGCCTTTCCTGAATCGGTTTTACATCCTTCAACGGAAACAAAATCCACCGGCGCAACAGGCGAGAACCCATCGGAGAAATGGTTTTATCGATTACATCCAACAGACTTTTCCCGTCTTCGTTCATCGCACAAACCAGTTCCAGGCTGCGAACCGTAAACTTATCCAGACGAACATAGCGTTCTTCTTCAATCCGCGCCAACGAAGTGATATGAGAAATATGCGTGTGTTGCGTCTGATCCAGATAATACAAGATAGCTCCCGAAGCAATAATACCCAGTTTCAGGTGCTGAATACCGAAACCTTTCAGGTTCTTTGTCTCGAAATGCTTTAACAAACGATCATTGGCAGCCTCAGAAGTAAAAATCCAGTCATCCAATTCGAACGAAAAGTAGCGCGGACCAAAGATTTCTTCAAACTTCTTCTTATTGTTACGCTCCAGCAGGACTTCTTTTGGCGAGAAATTATTCAACAACTTATCTATATAATCCGTTGTTCCTTCGGCTGTCAGAAATTCACCCGTAGAAATATCCAAAAAAGCAATACCGCATTTATCTTTTGCAAAATGAATCGCTGCCAGGAAATTATTTTCCTTATGATTTAGGATGTTGTCGTTGATGGAAACACCAGGAGTTACCAACTCGGTAATTCCGCGTTTCACGAGCTTCTTCGTCAGCTTCGGATCTTCCAATTGGTCACATATAGCTACCCGTTTGCCTGCACGTACCAGCTTCGGCAAATAAGTATCCAAGGCATGATGCGGAAATCCGGCCATCTCGACCGACTGCCCTACACCATTGGCCCGTTTGGTTTGGACTATGCCCAATATTTCTGCTCCGACTACTGCGTCATCGCCATACATCTCGTAAAAGTCGCCCACACGAAATAGTAAAATAGCATCCGGATGTTTCGCCTTGATCTCAAAATACTGCTTCATTAAAGGGGTTTCTACTATCTTTGCCACGATTTATCCTGCTTTAAATTAATCCGAGCAAAATTAGCATAAAAATAGGAAACGGGAAAATGCTCTTTCCCGAAAGTCAGTCCTCCCTTTAGCCTTTCCGAATCAATTCCGGATGCAGACACTCTTCCTTCAGGAAGGTTTCAATATGACGTTTCTTCTTTTCTTCTAGGATTTCATTGATCTTAATCAGGATACCGGTCTCTTCCACTTCTCCAAATTCATGGTTGATGGCCGTACCGAATACTTTCATCTTCGGAGAAAGACTCATATAAGCATTCACCAACGGTGGTACATTGATACCAAACTTACGGACTTCCTGATTCAATACCTTATAATTATCCTTGAAATTATCGTAATGGAACAATTCCTTCATCCGGTTTATATCCGTACCTGTCTGTAACGGATAAATCGGAGTAACCAAATGTTCTTTATCTTCGAAATGAAGTTGCAGGAAATACAGAATCATATTTCGGGCCTCTGTATTATAGGTATTATACATCGTTACCTTACCAAAAAAATACTGCAACGTCGGATCGATTACTGACAAAGCACCCAATCCATCCCAAAGATTATCCAAAACGAACAGACCACGGGTACTGCCCGAACGTGTTGCCTGAAACTCAAGAGCGACAAACGAACGACCCAGTTCTACTGTATAAGGCAAATATTCCCGAATAAACTGCTCGGAAAAATCAAACAAGTGCGAAGTAGCCAAGACAGGCTTGCCTTGTTCGTCAAGCCGGACATCCGAACCACAAAGGAAACGATAACCACCCAAGATCATCTCTTCTTCCGGATTCCAGACAATCAGTTGCCGATAGGCATCTTCCATCGTGTCAAATTCGTCAATATCAACCGGGAATCCCGTTCCTCCTCCATAATAACGAAAAGCGATTTCCCGCAGACGCCCGATTTCCTGCATTACATGTGGCGAATCATGCGCGGTTATGACATAAATCTCATTGTCTGATTTATTCGTTCGGCGGAGTAACTTCTCTTTTGTCAACTCCGCTTTCAATAAACTGCGGTCAACCGGTTGAATGATATCTTGCATCGTATTATCCTTTTAAATGATAAACAATCTGTTTTACCCATTCCGCCCATTCCACAGACTTTTGTCCGGAAGTAAAGGTTTGCCACGGAATTGGTTTGCCAAAGTAGATATGAAATGTTTTATGCTTGGCCCTGAACATTTCGTCCGGCAAATAAATCATCTCATAATTCATCTTAATCCCCAATCTTTTCCGGATATTTGCCACCCGATAAAAACGTGCCGAGTTCTGTCCGTCAAAATAAACCGGAACAATATCCCGCTTATATTGGACTGCCTTTTGGATAAACGACTTTTTCCAATCCAAATCTACAATCTTTCCATTGATCTTCCGCGAACAAAGTCCTGCCGGGAAAGTAATAATCTGGTTGTCGGAAGCATAGGCTTCTTCGATTCGAAGCGCATTATCGCGTCCTTGTGCACCATGTTTGTTAACCGGAACAAAAATAGATTGTAGATTCTGCAAATAAAGCAGAAGGTCGTTCACCAGATAACGGATTTTACCTTCATATCGCCGACCTATATAAGCCGACAGACAAATTCCGTCCATTCCTCCGAGCGGATGATTGGAAGCAAATATAAATCGCCCGTCAGATTTCAGGTTCTCTTCTCCGTGAATATCCAGCTTTAAGTCAAAATAACCGATTAAAGATTGCATGAAGTCAACTCCATACTTGTCCTGATAACGAAGTATAATATCATTCAGTTCATCCTGATGAATCGTACGAACCAGATAATTAACCAAAAAGCCAGGAATCTTCTTCGAGGCAGAAGGGGCTTTCTGTTCCAAAACCTTGCGGATATTTATCAAATTAACTTCTTGTTCGTTCATTGGAATTGATTCTTTTCGTTACAAACTTACAATAAAAATTGACACAACATGTAAAAATTAGACAAACTATTTCCAGATAACCATATTTCCAATCCGATTGCATGTTATATAGATTATTTTTCAATTCCGAAAAACGCTTATAATCATCAAAAAGAAGTACCTTTGCAATTTATTTATCAGATTATGGGAAAAGAATCTTCAGAAAGAATTCAAACGTCTATTCTTAACGGACTTGAAAAGAAAGTACTTATTAAACTTGCTACCATACAACCTCGCTGGGTAACATCTGATATGTTAACATATTTAGGAGTTGTAGGAGCCATTATATGTGCCATTGGTTTCACACTTGCACATATTAATATTCATTATTTGTGGTTATCGTCACTAGGATTAGTCATCAATTGGTATGGCGACAGTTTAGATGGAACAATTGCACGTGTTCGGCAAACCCAACGTCCCGTCTATGGCTTCTTTATTGACCATTCATTAGATGCTGTCACCATCATTATCATGTGTATCGGAGCCGGACTTTCTCCAATCTTCCGATTAGATATTGCCTTGCTGGTACTGGCTGGTTATCTGGCTCTTTCTATTTATACTTACGTCTGTACAATCTTAGAAGGAAAGTTTAGGTTGACTTACGGAGCTCTTGGTCCGACCGAATTTCGTTTGGCAATCATTTTGCTCAACACTATTTGTATGTATACACCATGGATTCATATACAATTTCAATGCTTCAACCAGCATTTTGGTGTATATGACTTAGGAGCCATCTGCATCGGTATATTTATTTATACGGCTTATATTGTCCAGTTTATAAAAGATCGTCGCATCTTGGCGGAACAAGATCCGCTTAAACCTTATCACCCCGAAAATCAATAAGGCTTATTCCATACGGAAAAACAACAGAAGAGAAAGACTTTTCACGCATAAAAATCATATCTGACAGGCAAATGCCTCCGTTATCCGGACAAGTTTAAAACCATACCTACGGTCAACTTGCCACTAAATTCGGAGGCATTTGCTTTTTTTGTCGTATCCTCCTATATTTTTGACAGATGTGCTAAAGCTTTTCCATATATATAGTAAAGCTTTTTGACAAATATGATAAAGCTTTTCGACAAATGTCAAACAATCCAAACCTAACGAGAAAAACACGACTTTCCAACAGGGGAAAGATCAGAATGAAAGGCTAACATCATAAAATAATGAATTAAAAAGGCCTATATGTTTCAAAATGATAGTTATCTTTGCAGCATTAAACAGTTAAGTGCAGTTTCTTATTGACATGAAAGAGAAAAATAAACCAGCATCCATCCTTTTAATATACACAGGCGGAACTATCGGAATGATACAAAACCAGGAAACAGGCTTACTTGAGCCGTTCGATTTCCAGCATTTATCCCGATTTATTCCTGATCTGAATGCTTTGGATTGTTCCATCACAACCATTCAATTCGAAAACCCACTTGATTCTTCAGAGATCGGACCGGAAGTATGGATCAAAACAGCACAAATCATAGCCGAAAACTATGCTTCGTTTGATGGTTTTGTCGTCTTACACGGAACAGATACGATGGCGTTCACTGCTTCCGCCCTAAGTTTCATGTTAGAGAACCTGAGCAAACCGGTTATTCTGACCGGTTCACAACTACCATTAGGTATGCTTCGTACGGATGGAAAGGAAAATCTGATTACAGCCATTGAGATTGCTGCGGCTCACGATGGTGATTCGCCGGTAATTCAGGAGGTTTGTATTTTCTTTGAAAACGACTTGATGCGAGGAAACCGGACCAGCAAGACAAGCGCCGACAACTTCAACGCTTTCCATTCCTATAATTACCCGGTACTGGCTCATGCAGGCATCAGTATTCATTATAATCTGCCTCACATTTACCGGTCTAAACTGAAAAAGCCTTTGAAACCACATTATACCTTCGACAACAACATTGCCATACTCAAGCTATTCCCGGGAATGTCGCCATTGGTTGTCGAAAACCTGTTGAAGACTCCGCAATTAAAAGGTGTCGTCATGGAAACCTTCGGTAGTGGCAACGCTCCTTCATCCGAATGGTTTCTGAAACTTATCCGGGAAGCAACCGACAAAGGCATTGTGATTGTCAATATCACCCAATGTCATACCGGAAGTGTAGAAATGGGACGTTATAAAACCGGTCATCACTTATTGGAAAATGGAGTAATCAGTGGTTACGACAGTACAACCGAAAGTGCTGTTACCAAACTGATGTTCTTATTTGGTTCCGGATTAAGTTCGGAAGAAGTAAAAGAATACATGCAATGTTCGTTAATTGGGGAAATCACGGTTGAAGATTAAGAGCGAGAGAAACAAACATAAAAATGGCATACAGAATAAACTACCATTCCGGTATCTGTATGCCATTCCTTTATTGTCAATTCTTCAAGAAGCACTTTCAGTCATTGCTTCCTTTTGTTCAGTTGAAATCTCAACTTTATCTGTTTCAGGCACGGTATTATTCACTTCGGTATTTTCCTCGGCTTTCTGCTCATTTTCCTCACGTGCCTTTTTATCTTCCCGAACCTTCTTCTTCAAACTTATAATATATTGTTGAAAACTCCGGTCCGTACGTATTTTCTTCATAGCCATCTGAGCTGCATTTTGCTGCGACTCCTTTTTAGAATATCCAATCCCGATTCCAATATGTTCGCCGGTTTCGAGCAGAACTGCCGCCGTTTGGAATACCGGATTGCATTGTTCATCCTGGAAAGATTCGATAATCTCGAATGATACCGGCAACCGATTCTTCTGTCCCCATTCAATAAGGTTCGACTTGAAGTTGACTTCCGTTTCCGATATTTTATCAATATCAATATGTTTCTTGATCAATACATCCCGGATAAAACGATAACACGCATCAAATCCTTGATCCAGATAAATCGCACCGATCAAAGCCTCCAATGCATTTCCCAACATATTGCTGTTGTGCGACTCATGTAAAGTAGAGGTATTAACCGAATATCTCAACAGAGGTTCAATTCCCAAACTCAAACCAATCCGGTTCATTGAGTCGCGGGAAACAATCTTAGAGCGTGTATTCGTCAGAAATCCTTCTCTTTTATTCTCGAAATGCTTATAAACAATGTCGGCCACTACGGCACTCAGTATCGCATCACCCAAGAATTCAAGACGTTCGTTATTCAACCATTTTCCATCATCATCTTCTATCGACTGCGACTTATGCAGAAAAGCCTGCTTATACAAATCCGGATTATTCGGATAAAAGCCAACAATCTTATAAATAGACGAATAAGGCTCCTTGCCTTTACGCGTAAGGAGCCTTATTTTCTTGTATAGTTGTGATAACACGTTACTTTACAAATTTTTTAACGATGACACTGGCATTATGGCCACCAAAACCGAATGTATTTGATAAAGCAGCATTTACCGTACGCTTCTGAGCTTTATTAAATGTAAAGTTCAAATTGTAATCAATTTCCGGATCATTATCACCTTCAACATGGTTAATTGTCGGAGGAACGATATCTTCCTGTACAGCTTTGATACTTACAATTGCTTCTAAAGCACCAGCAGCACCCAGCAAGTGTCCTGTCATTGATTTAGTTGAACTAATATTCAATTTATAGGCGTGTTCACCAAATACTTTCTGGATAGCTTTCACTTCTGAAATGTCTCCTACAGGAGTAGAAGTTCCGTGAACATTGATATAATCGATGTCTTCCGGTTTCATTTCAGCATCTTCCAATGCATTCTTCATTACCAAAATAGCTCCTAAGCCTTCCGGATGAGAAGCTGTTAAATGATAAGCATCGGCAGACATTCCAGCACCCACAACTTCAGCATAAATCTTTGCTCCACGAGCTAAAGCATGTTCCATTTCTTCCAATACCAGACAAGCAGCACCTTCACCCATCACAAAACCATCACGGCTTCCGCTAAACGGACGTGAAGCAGTTTCGGGAGAATCATTGCGTGTTGACAAGGCATTCATTGAATTGAAACCACCAACACCCGGAGCAGCAATAGCAGCTTCAGCACCACCCGTTACAATTGCATTCGCTTTTCCTAAACGGATATAATTGAATGCATCTGCAATGGCATTTGTTGAAGATGCACAAGCTGATACAGTTGCGAAATTAGGACCACGGAATCCGTAAATCATAGAAATATGACCTGCTGCAATATCAGCAATCATTTTCGGGATAAAGAACGGATTGAACTTCGGGCCTATTGTATCTTTGGTTTTTGCATAACCCAGCACTTCATCTTCAAATGTCTGGATACCACCGATACCGGCAGCAAAGATAACACCAATACGATCTTTATCTTCGCTCTCCAAATCCATTGCTGCGTCTTCAATTGCTTGCTTGGCAGCACCAATGGCTAACAAACTATAACGATCGCATTTACGTGCTTCTTTACGATCTACATATAAAGAAGCATCGAAGTTTTTCACTTCGCATGCAAATTGCGTCTTAAATTTACTTGCATCAAAATGAGTAATAGGTCCTGCCCCACTCTTCCCATTGAGAAGACCCTCCCAAGTTTCTGCGAGGGTATTTCCAAGAGGAGTAATAGTTCCAAGACCTGTTACTACAACTCGTTTTAATTCCATACCTTTTTATATAAAAAGGGTTGATTACTTCGCGTTAGCTTCGATATAAGCGATAGCGTCACCTACAGTTGTAATCTTTTCTGCTTGATCATCAGGAATAGAGATACCGAATTCTTTTTCAAATTCCATAATCAATTCTACTGTATCAAGAGAGTCTGCTCCTAAATCGTTAGTAAAGCTTGCTTCGTTTGTAACTTCTGATTCTTCTACACTCAGTTTATCAACGATGATATTCTTTACTTTTTCAGCTATTTCAGACATAACTTTTGAATTTAGATTAATAATTACAATATTACTTTTTATTTTTGCACTGCAAAGAAACGAATTTTTTGTGTTACAATACAAATTTAATGACCGAAAAATGAGATAAATTGCACATTTTTTATTTTCTTGTGCACTAAAACAGAGATAATCATGAAGAATATAGCCATTTTTGCCTCCGGAACAGGTACAAACGCGGAAAACATCGCCGAATATTTTTCTAAGAATGAAAAGATTAATGTGGCACTAATCGTGTCTAACAGATTGAAAGCGGGTGTACACGAACGGGCCGCCCGTCTGCACATTCCTTCTATTACGTTATCAAAAGCTGATTTTGAGGCAGGCGATCCAGTTCTCAACGTATTGCAGGAATATCATATTGACTTCATCGTTTTAGCCGGCTTCATGAGTAAGATTTCTGATCCGCTCATTCAGGCTTTCCCGGAAAAGATTGTCAACATTCATCCTTCGTTATTACCTAAATATGGAGGAAAAGGCATGTATGGTATCCATGTACACGAGGCTGTCGTTGCGGCCAAAGAAAAAGAATCAGGTATTACGATACACTATATTAATGAGCATTACGATGAAGGTGCTACCATCTTCCAAACTTCCTGCGAACTATTGCCGACAGACACGGCTGAAGATGTAGCAACCAAAGTTCACGCCTTGGAATATACTCATTATCCTCGGATAATCGAGCAATTGCTTACTCAAGAGGCTTAAAAGGCAATTCGGTATCTTTCCGATAGCCTGTTCCGTTGAAAGTAGCAATCAGTTCGCCGGCTTCGTTGGTAATACGTACTTCACAGTTGGCAAGACGCTTATGACTGAATGCTTCATGGGCTTCGGCATACAGAAAACCTTTGCTTTCTGATTTGAAGAAGTTAATACTGGATGTAATGGAAAAGGTCAGACGGGCATGACTATTCGTTGCTGCTGCAAAAGCCAAATCGGCCAAGGTAAAAATAGCTCCACCCTGACACACGCCACCACCGTTCAAGTGTTCGGGTTTGATTTCCATGCGGGCTTTTGCATAACCATTACCCGTTTCCAGTAATTCAACACCGGCTAAGAGGGCAAATTTATCCCCTTGTAAAAACTCTTGTATAGTCATAGGAAGTTAACGAGTTAACAAATTAATAAGATGACGAGTTGACAACGTTTGAAATCTTTGTCAACTCGCCTTCTAAAATTCTTATTTATTCAATTTCCATTCGGCACCTTCTTTGGTATCTTTGATCTCAAAGCCCATCGCTGTCAATTCATTCCGGATCTTATCCGAAGTAGCCCAGTCTTTATTGGCTTTAGCCTGCTGGCGGATCGACAACAGTAAATCTAGCGCTTTACTGAATGCTTCCACACTGCCGTTATCGGCTCCGCTCCGTGCTTCGTCTTTCAAGCCAAGCAGATCAAATACGAACAACTGGAATACTTCCTGCAAATCCTTCAGATCGGCTTCCGAGATCGTATCCTTTCCATCCTTAATCGAATTGATGGCACGGGTAGCATCAAACAAATGAGAGATGACAATCGGAGTATTCAGGTCATCATTCATCGCGTCATAACATTTCTGCTTCAAATCCTTCAAATCGACTGTCGATGCAGCTGCCGGTTTCAACTTCAGCAAACTTGCATAAGCATCAAGCAGACGTGCCAAACCTTTCTCTGAAGCTTGCAAAGCATCGTTACTGAAATCGACTGTACTCCGATAATGAGCCTGAAGAATAAAGAAACGGATTGTCATCGGAGAATAAGCCTGTACCAGCATTGCATGATTACCGTTAAAGAACTCATCCAGTGTAATGAAGTTGCCCAACGACTTACCCATCTTCTGACCGTTAATGGTAATCATATTATTGTGCATCCAATAATGCACCATATCGTGCCCCTGAGATGCGACCGCCTGAGCAATTTCACATTCATGATGCGGGAATATCAAGTCCATACCGCCACCATGAATATCGAAGTTTTCACCCAGATATTTCTTTCCCATGGCCGTACATTCGCAATGCCATCCGGGGAAACCATCACTCCACGGAGAAGGCCAACGCATGATATGTTCCGGCTGTGCACACTTCCAAAGAGCAAAGTCAATCGGATTATGTTTCTCTTCCTGTCCGTCAAGAGCACGTGTTGTATTGAGCATATCCTCAATATTCCGTCCCGACAAGATTCCGTACCGATGATCTTTATTATACTTCTCAACATCGAAGTAAACCGAACCCTGGCTTTCATAAGCATATCCGTTATCCAGGATTTTCTTCACCAAATCAATTTGTTCGATAATATGACCGGAAGCATGCGGTTCAATGCTGGGCGGCAATACGTTCAGTGCGTCCATCGCCTTATGATACCGGTTCAGATAATACTGAACCACTTCCATCGGCTCCAACTGTTCCAGACGTGCTTTCTTAGCGATCTTGTCTTCTCCACTGTCGGCATCATGCTCCAAGTGCCCAACATCCGTAATATTACGTACATAACGCACTTTATATCCCAGATGTTTCAAATACCGAAACAAAACATCAAACGTAATCGCCGGGCGCGCATGTCCGAGATGCGCATCTCCATAAACCGTTGGTCCGCAAACATACATGCCGACAAAAGGTTCGTGCAACGGAACAAATTGTTCCTTTCTACGGGTCAACGTGTTGTAAATATGCAAAGGATGTTCCATAATTCAATCATTTAATATCGCAAAGGTAATATTTATCATTTCATTCCCGCCAGAAAGATAGGAATTTCTTTGCTTTATTCTAATAAGTGACATCCGTCTTTTAAGGACATACTCCTATCACAACCTAATCAATATAACTTATTTATTTGAATCATCTTTCACAATTCTTCTATTCAACTATATTTCTGTCAAATAACGTGATTCAAAGACAATAATTCCATCACGTTCAATTTGATCTTTTAAAAAAGTATCCATATTCCGGTTCATGCGGATAAGATCAACTGAACATTCCAACAAATTCTCGAAGAAATGTTTTAGATGTGCAAAACGTATAAGTCCTGTAGGATCTGCTTCAATACAAATATCAACATCACTTGTTTCTGTATGTTCATTTCTTGCTACAGAACCAAATATACGCAAAGAACGTATTCCATATTCTTGCTGTAATTCTTGCCTACATGAATTAATTAAGCGAATACATTCTTCTTTTGTTTTCATCTTTCTACTTCATCTTTACTTATTAGACATAAACCAGAAAACCAATCTCTTTAGAAAAGACAGTATATAAAATTCTGTTAGGAATTACTATTTTGTACTACTAACAGGAATTTTGTTGTTTGAGAGAAATTTCATTTGAATAAGACACTTTTTAGCTTATTTCCTTCTAACTTCAAATTCAAGTTGTTTAGTTCCGTCTTTATTTTCCCAAACACCACTCATCCTTTGGGTTTCAAAATCCAACTTACCTTTAAATGTTCCGAATACTTGTTCGTATCCGTTGTACTTATTGATTGTAAATATTACATCACTATTGATTTCACCTGAAAACAACATAAAGTTAGTGTGCCCTTTGTATTGATATTTACCTAAAATTTTATTTTCATTCTTATGTATCTCGAAAAATATAGGGTATTTACCTATATAACCATTACCAAAAAAAATCTTTTTGATTTTCTTAGTTAGCGATTACAACCTCATTCTTTTTCTTATTGTTCTGTTTTTCAAAATAAGTATCCGTGATTTTATCACTTTCTTTGATAATTAACCATTCATTATTTTTCTTTTCATATACTAAATAAGCTTCATAGTCTTTGTATAATCCATTCGTTTCAACTGATTTTGTAAAATCACAACGTATTGTGTTATCCGAAAGTTGGTTAAACATAATATCACCTTTAATCTTTTGAGAGAATGAATTATATTTCTTTATGAGATCAACTTTACGATTAATACATTCATTGGATGAAAGTTTTTGGCCATAAAAGTCCACCTCTTTATCATACAGACTTTCTGAATAAGAACTATTTATTATGGATAAGGAATGTAAGTTGTTCCATTGTTCGATTTTTTCTCTTAATTCAGATTGGACATCAAGAGTACTGTTTTCTATTTGAGAAATAGAGGTATTCCATTTATCTGAAGATATATTTATATCTGATTCTAGTTTCAAAGGATTTTCTAGATTTTCTACATAGATACTATAATCAATATCATTGTTTAGTAAATGATTTACTCTTCCAGATTTTAATAGAGATTGCCGAGCACGTTCTTTTATATCATTAAAGGAGAAGACTTTTCCATCCTCAATCATAATAGAGTATGTATTACTATCGAAATTTGTACATGTACCTACAATATATCCAATCTCTCTCTTATTTAGATTTAAAACGGATCTATCATTTGTCAACACAGTACATTTATTCATTTTTATACGATATGTATAACTTGATAACCAAGGTTCATCAATATCTATAACTTCTCCTTTTACCATCAATGTCCTATTCCTATATTGATCATTAAATCGCATTGCATTTTGTGAACCAATTTCTACTAAATCATCAATGGATTGAAAACTATTAAAAACATTCTCAATTTCATTCTCAAATTCTACATCTAAAATTCTACTTATTGTTTCATTTATAAAGTCTCTTACATTCTCTTCTGATTGTATATCTTTTGCATCACCACAAATTTCTCCATCAGCATTATATAATGTACCCGTCGGAGTAATACCCTCCTTTGTGATATTTGCAAAAGAATACATTACCATATTAGCAATTTCAACACGTATATCCTTTAGGGTAAAACCATCTTTTATAAACCCTGCAAACTCATGTTCATAATGAGTGATAGACATAGTACTATCTGGTTTTATTAAAAGAATAAATGTATTAGGAGAATATTTATCTATATTTTTTTGTAATAATGCAACCATTTTCGAATCAGTTGATTTTTGAACATAATTAATATCATGAATAAATCCTTTTAATTCTGAATCAACATAACATTCGCTATAAGCTTCATTTTTAAGATTTATTTCTCCTAAATAAGTATTAACATTGTCATCCCTTTTGTAGATAAATTTGAATGCATCAACTTGACCAATAATAGAAATATTTCGCCATTGTTTTTTCAGTGCAATCTCGTTTATTAATTCTTCAGGAGACACTTTGCCCTCTCGAATTTTCTCTTCATTTGTTTTTTCTTTACATGCACATACCAATAAAGTAAACAAAAAGCAATATAAAACAGAACATCTAAGGTTGAGAATATACCTTTTTATATAATACTTGATTAATTGTAAAATAGTCAACATAGTTTTTTTATTGTAAAAAAATAAAGTAATGTAATTCTGTTTCATGATTTTTAATTTTTAGAATGATTAGTATTTTCTGATCTTGAAATTTTTGAATGCAAAGCAGAGTAGAGAGAACTTTTACAAAAGTAAAAGATAACTATCATAGGAATTATAAATATTAATGTTGAAGAAATTAAACAGCACATTGTGGAATAGCAATAATTTTTTCCACAAATAGTCAGAGCAAAACAAAATACCCAACCTACTATAACATAGGAAATAAATATCTTGGTTATTGTATGAGTTGAAAACGCTTTAAATTTACTTTTATCGCCATTTATTACCTTATAAAGTTCCAAAGAGTTATAGGATCTATCATTTTCTGCGCCTTCATCATCTTTTTTATCTTCATAATATTCAATATTCTTTATCCAGTTGTATTCCCATTTTTCATGTCCACATAAAGACAGCAACCAACATATTGATGAAATAAGGCCCAATATACATAATGTAAGAATCAATAGAGAATAATCATTCGTTAATGTATAAACTTTACATCCTGTTTTTATAGAGCAACATTGATTAATGATGCTATTACAACTTTCTTCAATTTTGGTTGTCGCAGTAGTCAATGAACAAAATCCAACAAACAAAGCCCCAGTAAAAATGGAATAATAATTCATCCACGTATGATAGCGATTGACATGAAACTGATAACCATTGATGGCTTGTTGATACAAAAATCTACGCAATTGTTCTCTTTTATCTTCTTCGTTTTCGTCTTTACACATAATGCTATCTTCTCCCCACATCCCAAAGCCTCCAAACAACGTGGTATTTCCAATTAATTAGACAAAAAAGAAAGCGTGAGACTTTGTTCTGCTGCCCGTCGAACATCAGGTATCGCCAAACACCCCACAGAAACGGACGAAGAAACAATATTCTCACGCTGTTGGATATGTACAATGAGGATGAACACAACCTTCCCGGTCACATTCACCTTGATACATACGAATGCAGAATGAGCGTTACATTGTCTCTATCCTTCTTTCTTGAAATTGGCGATTTCGACGTTTAGGATAAAGCAAAAACGCTTTCTTTATAAAGTCAATCGGATTTCTCCCCGCTGACAATAACAAAGATACGTTTTTTTTCAATGTAACGCTCGTAGAGAATATTATTTCTTCAAAATTACATAAAAAACAGATTTATTCATAGATTCTTACTAAAGGATATATTCCGAACGAACAGATTTCATGTATATGCCATTTTGATCACAAATACAAACCGTACAAATGATCAGTTTATCCATTTCTTATTTCATTTATCAACATGTCAAAGAGCGCAAAGGCAAATATATCAAGAAAGTAACCAGTTTCTCTTGGAGGTAAAGATACAGTAGCATGTTACCTTTTTCCAAGCTTTTAGACCTAAAATATCAGCTCTTGCAAAAGCATTGAGAACTATTACAAATCCGTTATTAATTCCTATTTTCATGCCGACAAATTAATTGCATCACTAATATGAATCAATTAATTCACATAGGTGATGTAATCAATTCATTATGGTGATTCAATTACATCACATGGGTGAATTAATTAAAATATAGTAGGAAAATGAGGAATTGTTCTTTGTAAATACAAGAATAAAAGTAGGTTATTCAGGAGTTAAGAAGGGATTTATCAATAGGTAGCCTCAATCCTTACTTCAACATATGATATGATTTCAGTTCTGTTCGCAAGGCTTTAGCCTTCCCGTCTGTCAGTCGGTCCAACAAGTTCCAGAAGTGTTCGTTATGACTCATTTCTTTCAGATGACAGAGTTCATGCAAGAGAACATAGTCAATCAGATGCCAGGGAAGAAGCATTAAGTAGAGAGAAAGGTTGATATGCTTACTCGATGTACATGAGCCCCAGTGCGTCTGACTACTATTGATTTTTACTTGTTTATAAACAAAGCCGTATTTTTGAGCCCAAGCCAATAAACGTCCGGGCAAGTATCGCTTGGCTTCATGGCGGAATGCACTGGCCAGCATTTGTTTGAGGAGTTGCTGGACTTCGTCGTCGGCGAAGTTGGTGGCCTGAGGACAGGAGATTTGCAAGACACCATCCTTGAGGGTCATGTAGAAATTATCCCTTTCGGTACGGACAATTCGTACCCGAAAAGTAGCCGTCTGCCAATCGGTCTGTTCATTCAATAAAGGTCTGGCCGGATGTTTCTTCAAAGCCACCTTGATTTTCTCCCGATTACCGAGGATAAAAGTCAGCATTTTCTCTTCGCTTCCCCGAACCGGCATGGTTGCAAATACCTGACCGTTGGTTATTTTAAGCGTATAATTACGTGCCCGCTCACTGTAACGGATAACGACCCGTCCTAATTCCTTATCATCAAAATACTTTTCCATAATTCTTAGGCAAAAGTAATACTTTGGATCTAACAATAATACATCCGAATTTGTTATCTTTGCAGGCGAATTGAAAATAAGGACAAACATATATAAGTAGATAAGTTTGTTTGTTTTCGGGCGACTAAGTTGGATGCTTACAGTTACTTAGAAACGAACAAACTAAAGAAACGAAATAACAGATTACTTATCATATATAAAAATTACAATTATGGCTAAGAAAGCACTTTTAATGATTCTTGACGGTTGGGGTTGTGGCGACCACAAAAAAGATGATGTCATTTTCAACACTCCAACACCGTATTGGGACTCTTTATTGGCAAACTATCCTCACTCTCAGTTACAGGCCAGTGGTGAAAACGTAGGTCTTCCCGACGGCCAAATGGGTAACTCTGAAGTAGGTCACTTAAATATCGGAGCCGGTCGTATTGTTTATCAGGACTTGGTAAAGATCAACCGTGCTTGTGCCGACAATAGCATTATGCAGAACAAAGAAGTGGTTTCAGCTTTCTCGTACGCCAAAGAAAACGGAAAGAATATCCACTTCATGGGTTTGACTTCCAATGGTGGTGTTCACTCTTCTTTCGATCATTTGTTCAAATTGTGTGATATTGCTCAGGAATACGGATTGAACGGACGGACATTCATCCACTGTTTCATGGACGGTCGTGATACAGATCCGAAGAGCGGTAAAGGTTTCATCGAAGAACTGACTGCTCATTGCGAAAAAACAGCCGGTAAGATCGCCTCTATCGTAGGTCGTTTCTATGCAATGGACCGCGACAAACGTTGGGAACGTGTGAAGGAAGCATACGACTTGCTGATCGAAGGTAAAGGCAAGCAGGCAGATGACATGGTAAAGGCTATGCAGGAATCGTATGACGAAGGCGTTACCGACGAGTTCATCAAACCGATCAATAACTCAACTGTAGACGGAACTATCAAAGAAGGTGATGTAGTTATCTTCTTCAACTACCGTAACGACCGTGCTAAGGAATTGACAATCGTACTGACACAGCAGGATATGCCGGAACAGGGCATGAAGACAATCCCGGGCTTGCAGTACTATTGCATGACTCCGTATGATGCTTCATTCAAAGGCGTACATATCTTGTTCGACAAGGAAAACGTACAGAACACACTGGGCGAATACCTGGCAAACAATGGCAAGACTCAGTTGCACATTGCCGAAACAGAAAAATATGCACACGTAACCTTCTTCTTCAACGGTGGTCGCGAAACTCCGTATGAAAACGAAGACCGTATTTTGGTTCCGTCTCCGAAAGTAGCAACTTACGACTTAAAACCGGAGATGAGCGCTTACGAAGTAAAAGACAAACTGGTAGAAGCTATCGGTACACAGAAATACGATTTCATCGTTGTCAACTATGCCAACGGAGATATGGTTGGTCATACAGGTATTTACGAAGCAATTGAAAAAGCAGTCGTTGCTATCGACAACTGCGTAAAAGATACTGTTGAAGCAGCCAAGGCAAACGGTTACGAAGTAATCATCATTGCCGATCATGGTAACGCTGATCATGCCCTGAATGCAGACGGTACTCCGAATACAGCTCACTCACTGAATCCGGTTCCGTTTGTTTACGTAACAGAAAACAAAGCTGCCCAAGTAGAAAATGGAGTATTGGCAGACGTAGCTCCTTCTATCCTGCACATTTTAGGTATGGCACAGCCGGCTGAAATGACAGGAAAGGATCTGATTAAATAATCATTCTTCAAAACCATAAAGGGGCGTGCCGAATTCCCTTTGGCGCGCCTTTATTTTATCTATGGAAATACAAGTCATCCAACATAAAATCTACGAGATCAGGGGTTATAAGGTTATGTTAGACTTTGATCTTGCCGGTTTATACGGAACAGAAACAAAAGTATTAAAGCAAGCTGTCAGACGAAATCTCAGGCGTTTCCCTTCCGACTTCATGTTTGAACTGACACCTGAAGAGTTTGATAGTTTGAGGTCACAAATTGTGACCTCAAACAAAAGAGGAGGTACGCGATACATGCCTTTCGCTTTTACCGAACAAGGAGTAGCCATGCTCTCCTCCGTATTAAACAATGAAACAGCCATCGAGATTAACATCTCTATCATGCGTGCCTTTGTTTCCGTACGTCAATATGTCTTATCGGCAGATACAACCATTCAGGAAATCCGTGAATTAAAACAACGGATGAAAGCCTTAGAAGAAGGTAATGAAGATACAATGGCTGCTGTTAATGATCTGAGTGAGGATTTCCGTAAAGAGTTGGATGATATTTACCTGGCATTATCTCAGTTGGCCGACCAACACAAGAGAAAAGCCGAGCAAAAAGAACGTCGGCCCGTAGGATTCATTCATTATAATAAACCGAAAGAGAAAGAATTATGATGATTCAAATAGAGGACATCGTTGTTTCAAGCGATATCCTGACAGAAAAATTTATATGTAACCTGGAGGCTTGCCAAGGTGAATGCTGTATCGAAGGCGACGCCGGCGCTCCCGTCGAGAAAAACGAAGTTGCCGAACTGGAAAAGGTTCTTCCGGTTGTTTGGGACGAACTTTCTCCGGAAGCACAAGCAGTCATCAAGAAGCAAGGGGTTGTTTATACCGATCAGGATGGTGATCTGGTAACTTCCATCGTGGGTAACAAGAATTGTGTCTTTACTTGCTACGACGAGAAAGGCTGCTGTTATTGCGCCATCGAGAAAGCCTACCGTGAAGGGAAATGTAACTTCTATAAGCCTATTTCCTGCCACTTATATCCGATACGGATTGAGAATTACGGTCCTTATACGGCTGTCAATTATCATCGTTGGGATGTATGCAAAGCTGCTGTCATTTTAGGAAAGATGAAAGGTGTTCCGGTCTATCAGTTCTTGAAAGAACCTTTAATCCGGAAATTTGGTGCAGACTGGTATCAGATGCTCTCGGACTGTGCTGAGGAATGGACGAAGCAGAACCGAGGCGAGGATGAAGAAAAATATTGATAGCATGGAGAATTTCAAAGAAATAGGATTAGAGAAACTGGAACAGACGTTTTCCTTGCCCGATGTGGTTTCTTTATGTGAGGAAGAAGACAGCCTGGTCATCCTCGACCAGACCCAGCTTCCTGCCCGGGAAGTCTTCCTTAAAATCGATAACGAAGAAGAACTCATCGATGCCATTGTCCGTTTGAAGGTCAGAGGAGCACCGGCAATTGGAGTAGCTGCTGCTGCCGGTCTGTATGTTTGTTTTGCCCGTACATTGGCGAATATAACTTCTGCCCAACTTATGCAAACAGAATTCCAAGCTTTGGCCAACCGGATTCGTGCCAGCCGACCGACAGCCGTTAATCTTTCGTGGGCACTTGATCGGATGACAGTTCTATTCAAGCAATGGATAGCTGGTAAAGACAAGATAAGTTCAACCAATTTCCAAGAGATAAAAACGCTTTTACGGGTAGAAGCTGTCCGTATCAAAGAAGAAGACATCGAGATGTGTAAACAGATTGCCCGGCATGGTGTCGCACTGATTGCTTCAGGAAGTCGCATTCTGACACATTGTAATGCCGGACATTTGGCAGTCTCCCGCTATGGAACAGCCCTGGCTCCGATTTATCTGGCTCAGGCTTGCGGACTGAATCCCAAAGTCTATGCCGACGAGACAAGGCCTTTACTCCAAGGAGCCCGTCTTACCACCTACGAATTGATGAGATTCGGAGTTGATACCACATTGGTCTGTGATAATATGGCAGCTTCATTAATGAGTCAGGGAATGATCGACATGATCATGGTGGGTTGCGATCGGATCGCTGCCAATGGAGACGTAGCCAACAAGATTGGTACTTGCGGCTTGGCTGTTCTGGCTCATTATTACAAAATTCCCTTCTATGTATTAGGACCAACCAGTACCTTTGATCCGCATACACCAACAGGAAAAGATATTGTTATCGAACAACGGTCAGCTTCAGAAGTAACCGATTTGCATTATATACACCGGATGGCACCCGAGCATGTTGGAGTTTATAATCCGGCATTCGATGTTACACCGGCAGCCTTGGTAACGGCTTATGTTACAGAAAAAGGAGTTTTCCGACAAATTCAAGATTTTCAGTAGAACAACGTTT
>OGYZ01000922.1_pt1 | contig 24608 bp, 35 predicted proteins | sample 1576681 | NCBI WGS metagenome assembly OGYZ01 (sample SAMEA3541480, study PRJEB24748) | human gut metagenome | biome: human gut; feature: human-associated habitat; material: faeces | place: China | collected 2012 | reverse complement strand
ACTGTAGGAGGATATATGTGGGGTAGCATAGGTTTCATATAAACAGTGGGGAAGCTTTAGTGGAAACGGTAACGGTTTTGAAGTAAATTTTCCTATATCTTTTACACAAAATTGTTATAGTATAGCTTCTAGTGATACAGGAAATGTTTGTTTGGCTATAGGAATTGAATTATTAAATTTAAATAGTATACAAATTTTTGGAAGAAATTTAGATGGTACATTCAGGACTGATTCTAATATTAGATGTATTATGGTTGGGAAATAACTATAAACCAATAACAATATATCGTTTATAGCTTTCTTGTGTTGCATATAAGGTAACATTACTCATATTACTACAATTAACGCCAATGGCACTTCCATTTTGAATATCTGGACTTGCTACACCTGTATAAAATTTTGTAAAAGATATAGGTAAAGGATACAAATTAGTATCTGTTATTTGAACATATCCCCACTGTTGATGTATAAATTATTATTTACCCATAGTTAAATAATAGCAATATTTAACTTGACCAAATGTTATGCCTCCACTTTTTCCAAAGACAACTGCATTTCTTATAAATACACTAGTATTTATATTTCTAAATGCAAATAATGTTAGTATATTACCTGTTGTATCCACTGTGTTTCATCAACCTACAGTGGGGATTAATTGGCAAAGAAGGATATATTGTAGAAGTAATACTCCCCATAAATGCAAATATACAAACGATAGCAGGCACTGATTACAATGAATATAATGACCCTTGCATATTAAGTTTTTATAATATTACTAATAATAGTTTTAAATGTTCAGGTGTTAGACTAGATTATAAAAACCAGACAAAAAGAATTGCTACCTTTTGTAGATGGATAGCTATAGGAAAAATTTAAATACCTAGGACCATAAAGAAAAAAGCATCTGAAATATTTGCATGAAGAATTTCCATATTTTTATTTGTATAATTAGTATTTATTGATTGTACTACCATATTAGGAACACTTGTTGCAATATCTGTAGTTAATCCTATTAATAATTTACTTTTAAATTGTATCGGGAAAATAATATTTGTTATTTGAGTATCTTTTTCTTCTACTTTTCCCCACTGTTGATGTATCAACACAGTGGGGATTAATTGTAGGTAGTGATAAATTAGTAAATATACCGACAAATATTACAATAAAACAATTATTATATTGTAATGCCTGTGATGGTATATCTAGCTTCGAAAATGATGGAATAGGTTATTTTTTAGGTGTAGCAGATGTAACACCAACTAACATTATTTTTAGGTTCAAAGAAAATCCTCAAACTTTTAGATGGTTTATATTAAGTAAATAATTATTTTCCTACAAAAAACACTCTAATTTGACCATTACTTCCTCCAGTAACGACACCTTTAATATTTACAATAATATTATTTAATTCTGTTGATGTTGATTTTACAACAGATATTAAATTTGCTTCTGAATCTGATGCTGGTGTAGCTATAGCAAATGATAGTTTTTCTTTAAAAGTTATTGCTGTATTAATTTTAACTGTTCTCAAATCGCCAGTATAATTTTCATCTAATCCGAACATTCTCCACTGTAGAATTAGTCCGCCAAATAATTTTCCTAAGCAAATATAACCATTTTGAGCTATCAACCAATTAACACCTAAAAAACTTCCACTACTACTTACACCTGTTTCTTCTGTGCCTGCTAATTTAGATATCAATTTAAATACCATAGTTGTTACAAATTTTTGTACCCATCTTGTACTTGCTATTTTATTTGAATTATCATCATCAGGCGGATCTTCACCTATTACATCAGTTTTAACAACTTCGTTTAGATTAATTTCATTTGTTGTTCCATCACCTTTAGTAATGGTTATTTTGTTGTCTGCACCAGTTATATTAGATACAAACTTACTAAAAATCTTTTTTGTAAATAATGCTAATCCGTTAGCATCTAAAAACTTCATGTACTACACCTCCATTAATAAATATGTTTTCTATTTCACTAGAATTAATACATTCATCTCCAGATGGTTCAGGATATAAACCACTATTTAAATACAAGTCATCAATAGTATCTGTATCAATGGCAGAATTTAAACTATATACTGTTATATATCCATCTCCTTTATTGAGAAAAATATCTATTATTGTTTCATCAATAATAGCCTCTTTTTCTTCTAGAGTTGTATCTTCATTTAATTTTAAAATATCATCAATAATGTCATTAGTAATAGAAGTAAAACATAATACTTCACTTTGTTTGTTTCCTTTGGTTACAGTTACTATACCATTACTTTCTAATACATCTTTTACATAAGTAACATCTATTTGTTGTCCTAAGTTATCTTTTGCAGCTTTAACAGCACTTTGAGCAAGTTCAACATTATTTATTTTTACAATAGAAGTACCGCCATCACCTTTATACATTGTTATGTTACCACCATAAGTTGATAACTTTTTTATATAAGTTTGATGTATTTGTTGACCTAAATTATCTTGCAATGTTTTTGTAGCATAATTAGCATTATCTGAATTAATCGCATGAGTTACATTGTTAATAGTAACTTTTGAAGTTGTACCATTTCCTTTGGTGATAGTAAGTCCAGCATTAGAGCCTGTTACACCTTTTACATAAGTAGTATCAATTTGCTGATTTTTGTTATCTTTTAAGGTTGTATCCGCATGAGCTACATTGTTTATCATTAAACTACCTGTGGAATTATCTCCCTTAGTAAATACGATTGTTGCATCATCTGCTTTTAACGATTTAATGAAGGTTTCATCAGCATATTCTTTAGCTCCAAAATATAACTTAGTTATATCACCCATCAATGTCCATTTTGTGTTGGTTTTATCTCTTACATATAAATTATTCTCTTCAAATTTAAACTCGTACGGTAAAGGATTGTCTGCATCAATAGTTTGGTGAGTTACTATTTTATATAAAAGCTCATAAATATGCTCTATTTCTCCCATATATTTTTTTGAAAAAATTATTACATTATCTCCTCTATATTGAAAATACAAAGGGAATACTGGTGCCAATTTCCCATTTTGAATTGTTGGTAATGCCTTTGGTAATCCATATTTTATCTCAATAGCATCTGTATCCATTTTTTCACCACCTTATACTTCTACTACATCAGCTTGAATATAATTTAAAATAAAAGGCTCTCCAATACCTGCTCCGCTTATTCGTACTTCTGGAGTTCTATATACTACTCTTCTTGTACGTCTTAAAGTTTCTAACGTTTGAATATCTTTTTTATCGTATTCAAGTTCATATAAACTTTCATAGCTATCTTCTAGTTTATCTGATGTATCTACATAGATATCTCTTAAATGTTCTATTGGTTCGTAATTATCTACAATCGGACGTGTATTATCAAATAAATAGCTACTATACATTCTAGGCAACGGCATGCATATATTACCTACCAAAAAGTGGCTATTATAGCTATGTTCATATTTAAACAAAGTTACACATAGTGTTATTCGTTTTACTAAATACTCATAATTTGCCATATGTGTTTTCATTTGCACTTTAAAACGTAGTGGTTCATTATCATCATAAAAACTGTCTGCATTTAATTTACAAACAGTTTTTTCTTTTATCACATATACATCATTATTTATAGATAATACATCAACTATTACACTATTGAATTTCCTCTGAAAAAAAGCACTTGTATTACAATCTAATACAAGTACATAACCATTTTCGCCTATACACCATACCTGGTTTAATGGTGGTACATAGCGAAGCTTTGTATTACTAGGTAGGTTTGCAATCTTACTAGCAACTTTAGAACCTATATTTGTAGGTTTCATATCGCCATATTCCTGCGTTGTTTGAATACTTTGCAGGGATATATCGCTCATAATTAAAACGTTATTAATTATGTTGCAATAACTGGCAGTACCTTTACAGAATATATTTCTTCCTAATTCACTAATTCGCCAATCAGGATATTCGTTTTCAAGTCTAAATACCATACCGTTGGATTTTATGAATAAAATGTCTTTACTCATATTAACCATACCAATAATATGTCCGCCAACCTTATAACCAATTTGAGCAAATAAGCTTGCTGATGGATCATTAGTATTTTGTGTCCAGTTTGTTTCATCGCCAACACTAGAAAATAATACCTGGTCTGTATTATCAAAAACAAGAACACGACCAGAACGAATATACACGCCGTTACAATGTTCTGGACTTGTGTCTATCGTTTCTACGGGTTCCGTCCCCTTAGCATATTGAAGCTTACCGCCACTAGCAATCAAAAGACCATCTTCCCACATAGCAGTTATTACTTCGCCTGTTCCCGTTAAAGTTCCAACTTCTTTTACTTCATAAAAATCTTTTGTAGCCAGAATTTTATTATCTTCTGTAAATAAAATAAGTGCAGAATTTAAAATATCAAACGCTGCACTTTTAAATGTATATTCATTTGTAGTATATAAGGTATCTGTGCCCTGCACTGTGCGAAGTAATTTAGAATTACTGTCTATTTCCATATTAACTACTTCAGATAACTCATTGTCTGCTATTAGATTTTCTGTACAGGATACATTAAGACCGCCAGTAAAGTCTTGCAACATCACAGATTGTTGATTAGCATGTTTTGTAGATAATCTCATTACCATACCGCCCTTATTACATCACAATCATCAGGCAACGAATCATAATATCCAGAAATAACATATACTGTATCTCTTTCTCTTAATATATTTTCTAATTGTGCTACTATTTGACTCATAACCGACATTTCTTGAGACATATCAAACTCATTTCCCATGGATAATCGAATTAATGCATATTCAATTAGCATATCATCAAATTCATTCGGAAAAGGACTTTTTCCATTATCATCATCAGACAAAGTCATTTCTTTTATATCTTCTACAGCTAAAATTTCATAATTAATAGGCTTATCAGGCATAGGATACAAATTTATAGTCTTTAAACCTGTTATGAAATAAGCATAAGGAAAGCCGTGCTTATCCATATTTAGTATATCTGCACGGCTTTTATAAATTATACGTTTGCCATTTATTCTAATATCTACTATTTTTACAGGTATAAAATCCAACTCAATTATATTTTCATTAGTATTTAAATTACCTTTAGTCACATTAGACAACAATTCTGGCTTTAACTGTAAAATCATACGTCTTAAAAATCTAGAACCAGCATTTAAACAATTTAGTATAGCTATATCGTCATAACCTGTTTCTTGCTCATCATGTACTAAAATTCTAACTCGCTTTATTAATTCTTCTACAGCTAACATCTTGATACCTCATCAATCTGGTACAGATGAAGTTAAAATATTTACTGTAGCAAAATCTGTAGGTGTACTTCCATCAATTTTAAATACAGACTTGGCTACACCATAAGTACGAGAGATAGCCACACCATATTGGTTATCATAGTCAAATAATTTTTCTTTCCATGATAAATCAATACCATTTGCCATTACACCTGCTTGAGCACCCAACAATAATCCATGTCCTACCCATGTAGAACTATCACCAGTTTGACCAATTGGAACATTTTCATTTTCATGTACGACTACACCATTATATAAACCAGTAGCACCTGTAAAAATAGGATTTTTCATGCCACGAATATTAGCATATTGCTGTGCATTAATCCATTTTTCATCTTCTTTTAAATCACGAATTTGATATGGATGCAATACCATTACATAATATTCTCCACCATTAACACGAACAGGTCTGATTTTAGGATTAGACATCTGTGCCAAACGTTTTGCTTTACCTAAAACAGTAGTATTCATTTTAGCAGTACTTGTAATATTAGCTTCAGCTGAAATACCAGTACCGCCATAAATAACTTTATCTACTGTTGGATTAGCTGTCAGTGCTTTAAATAAATCATCATCGATTCTTTCTCTAAGCCAAATAGATAATCCATCTTTTGCATTTTTACGCATATTTTCTTTACTTTTCTTTTCTTCAAATTTACCTTTTAAGCGTACAGCATTTCTAATCTGGTCTATAGTAAAGCTAAAGCTTCTATATTCCATTTTTTCTTCATTACCTTCTAAGATATCATCTCCTGTAACACCAGCACCTTTTAATTTAAGTACGAGTGATTGTGTTATTTTATCTCCAGGTTCCTTTTTTAAATCATTTAAAATTTGAATAATATTATTAACACCTTCACCCATGAATTTGCCAAAGAACAAATCTTTCATAGCAGTGGTCCACGTCTGTTTTCCCCATGCTTGTAATACAAGTTCTTCAGGAACAGTTGTTTCTGCAAATAGTCTTAAATCCATATTCGCTGGTAAAGATATCTGCATTCCTCGCCCTTCAAAACCCATATTTTTAAAGTATTTGGGAAATGCTCTTTTCAATTTGTCTTCATTAAATTTAAAATTACTTAAACACATATATAATACCTTCTTTCTTTATTTATTCACCTAATAAAATTTTTTGATACTTTTCTGGTATTTTTTCCCATGGTCGGTTATTCATCATTTCAATAGCAATATCTACATCACTTTTGCCTGAAGTATCTCCGCCACCTGATAATTTATCTGCTCGTGGCATTTTTTTAGCTTGTTTATATTTATTTACGACTTTATCTTGTTTTTCTTTCTGTTTTGCATTTATATCTTTATAATATTCACGTTTAGCATTTTCAAAATAAGCTTCAATAGTATATCGGTCTGATGGTGAAGCTACTCCTCGTTCTAATCTTGCATAAGCATCACGAATTATATTTTGATTAACCACAGATTGCTTTTCAAAATATCCATTTATAGCAAAATCTTGTATCTCTTTAAAATGTGTATCTTTCTTTTGTTCATTTTCAAATGCTTTAAATGCCGCCATATTTTCTCTATGTGCCTGCATAAATGCTTCTTTTCTTTGATTTCTCAATGCTAATTCACTATTAACATTGCTCATAATATTATCTTTAGCAATTTCAAAAGCTGCTTCATAATCCGCTTTCTTTTGAGCACCATTATCTTCAAACTCTAAATCATTTAATTGTTCTTCTGTCAAATTAACTGATTTTAAAGCTATTTTTTTGGCTTCACTTATTACAGTACGTGCAAATTCAATTGGAACTTGCTCTAATTTAATAGGTTTAAAAGGTGCAGGTCTAAATTCCTGTTGTTTAGGAATTTGCTCTTGTTGTTTTCTTAATTGCTCATTTTCTTTGCGTAATTTAGCAAGCTGCTCTTCAATGCCTTCGGTAGGTTTATCTTCTATTTTTTCTTCATCATCTTGTTTAGATTGCTGTTCTTCTTGCTCATCTTTTTTACTTTCAAGTTTTTCATCTTCAGCTTTTTGTTGCTCTCTAAATTTATTAGTAAATTCTCTAGCAATATCTGGATCCAATCCTTCAAACTCTTCAGGAATACTTATTTCATCATTCTCATTATTATCTACATCATCTACTGTTTCATCAACTACAGTATCAGAATCAGTTTGATTATCTTCAAAATCATCTTCAGCAAATAATTGCAAATTAAAAATTCTTAATACGTCCATAATATATCTCCTAACTCAAATTTTATTAAGTAATTTATCTGCAAAGTTCAGGCCAGTCTTCTTATTCAAGAGATTATCCATACGTTCGGCTACATTCATAAAAGTATTTATAGTTTCTCTTTCCTCTTCGGTTAATTGATAACCTGAATTATTCTTGAATTTATCCATACGTTCAATACTAAAATCTAAAATTTTACCACATAAATCTTCTACTGATTTTTGCAGTTCTTCTATTTTATTCACTGGTTCGTTTTTTTCATCTACTTGCTCTTTTGCTTGACTGATAGATTGTTGTTCTTGAGTGTTTTTATCTTCCACTTCTTTACTAATTGCTTTTGTTATTTTTCTTACCGCCATTACAAATTACTCCTTATCTTCATCGTTTTGATAATCAATCTGATAAATAGGCTCAAAGACTTTTTCAAACACTTCATTTGGCACAGGATATACTTTTCCATCAATACTTTTTACAAGATAATCTTTATTAAATCTAGCTGTAAATTTTCTATTTTTATAAATATCTTCGACCAGAAGTCTTGGATTTTCAACATCAGAAAAATCCACGTTTAAAAATGGTTCGCCTAATACATCTTGAATATTTTTTAAATCTTCTACATTGTTAAAACTTAATTTTATAGCTTCTACTTCATTTACTCTTCTACGATATTTCATCAATATTTTCTCCTTTTACATATTACATAGCTGGAATATTTCCTGACCTCAACGAATTTAAAGCTGCTAGAGTCATATTGCTATTATTTTGTTGTGGTGCTTGATTTTGATTTATTGGTTGACTATTAATTTCTGCCTGATTTTTTACTTGCTGTAATAATATTTGAGCTGTCTGTGCTGGTATACCTAAATTAATTAATTGCGATAAAATCTGATTAGTTGGTATACCTTGATTTATAGCTTGCATTATTTGATTTGTAATTTGCTGATTATTCACTTGTTGTTTATTTGCTTGCTGTTGTAATAATTGTGGATAATTATAAGCAACAAACTGCTTAATAGCTTCATCAGCAATTTTTTGGTCAATAAGTCCTGCTTTTGCCGCCATAGCGAGCTGAATAGCAGGTGGTGCGTCTTTAAAAGCAATAGAATTACTCATACGGATTTGTTTTGCTTGTTCAGCAGCAGCTTGAGCTTCTTGTGCCTTTTGTTGAGCTTGCTGTCTTTGTTGTAATCTCTGTTTTATATCTTCTTTATTAGGGATATCTGATAAGTCTAAGATTAAATCAAATACAGCATCACCTGGAACACCCAATGTTTTAACAGCATCAATAAGTGAATACATCTGTGCTTGTCTTTGTGAAGCACTAGCCTGTGTATCCGCCACAATGATATCAAAATCACCTTGAGTTATATCATTTAAAGTCGTTGTTACAGCTTGCCCAAAAGGCCCTATTTGTGTAACTTGTTGATTTATTGTGATAAAATCTGGTTTTCCACCAACACCTTCAATACGAAAAACCTTTTTTTCTGTATAAAATTGTTGTACTAAACCTTTACGACCATGTTTTCCCCATAACAATGATGCTAAACGTTTTTTACATTTACGAAGATTATCAAACATTGGTGCAATATGAGTTATAGCTTGCTTTTGCTTTAATTCTATTGCTCTACCACTTGCATTAGCAGGCATATCTACACCCATTAAAGCTTCGTTTATACCAGAAATAGAAGGCAAATCAGCAGCAGCTTCTTGTCCTGCTTGAAATAATGATAATGGTGGCTGTGGTGCTTCTAATCTTTGCATAGCTCCACGAGATAATGTCCCTGGCTGAACTTCTATTACACCACCTGGAAGACTAGCCAATTTTTTCATATGGGCTTTTTGTTCATCAGATTGTGCATCTGTTTCACGAATCCAGTTATTATATGAAGAAGTATTTAATATGTGAAGTGATTGACTTCTACGTTTATTAACTTCTCGCTGTGGATCTTTTAAGTCTCTGACAATACCAGCAGGCTCATCTTCATCAAAAAATTTAAATACTACAAAGGGAATAAATGGTATTTGTCCATGTTCATAAGGACTTTCGATATCTTCTAGCAAAACACCGCCAAAAAAAGAACAAACCCTTACCTTGTCTACAGTAATTGTTTGTTCTATCGGTATTTGCCCTGACAAATACATTTGCATTAATTGTTCTTCAGATATATTTTGCATATCTTGTTCATTAATTATTTTTCCACCAGGCATTATATAAATTTTTTCTTTAACTTTTACCTTATACCAGCATTCAACTAAACGTAATTTTTGTAAATCTCTTTTGTAATATAGATGGTCATATTGTTCATCTACTGGTTCCATAGAGTCATATTCTTGCTGTTGATTTTTTATTTCTTCTGCTTTTTCTGGATATACATTTATTAAGTCAGCTTTATTTACCCATTTAGCACGAATAATATAATTGGCATCAGAATAATCTATTTCTTTTGCTTCTGGATCTATATACATATTGAAAGGGTTTTCACGAGCAATTTTTATTTCTCCATCGCCCATTTCTTCATCAAATTTGTAATAAACCCAAAACCAACCAATACCGCCAATAGCACCATCCATAAAAACTTGAGACTCTTGATATTCATAATCACAATCATCAAAGATATACCTTGTAACACCTTCACGGACTTTACAAAGCTCCATATCATCATTTGTCCTAGGCAAAAAGGAAATATCATAACGATTAAGCCTTTGATATCCTGATAATACATTCATAAGTGGTTTTATTTTATTAATAGTAATTGCAGGTCTACCAAATTTTTCAAGCTGTTCTTTATCTGCATTTTTCCATTGCTTACCAGATACAAATCTATAATCTTCTTTAGCTTCTTTCCGCCAATCTCTTGATTTATCTACAGCATCTTGAAACCATTCTCTTATCTTTCCTAGCCCAATTTTATTTTCTTCTGGTGCAGCTCTTACATCATTATTTACTTCATCAAACATTTATTATTCCTCTTTAAAACATTTTGGATATGTCTCTTTTATTGCTTTTAAACCCAATATAGCAGATTTTATTATTGCTTCTGTCTGTATTGTTTTATCACAAGTAAAAGATACATATCCTTTTTGTATTTTATTTACATTACATTTACTATATTCATTGCAACCATATAATGCTGTTTGTGCGATAGCAGAAACAGCACTGCAAACAATATCCTCTTTGTCTTTTTTGGCATAATTTGCATGTCCACGAACTAAAAGACCAATGATATTTTCATTTGCAGGTGAACTTATTTTTGTAAAATAAACCATACATTCTCCTTTTAATAAGCCCATGCACTAGGTTCATGGCTTATATTTGCATAATCATTTTTCTTAAACTTCCAACCATCTTTTTCAGGTCTTGTTGGCTTATATGGTCTAGATAAACAGGCATATCCTGTTTCATCAACACAATGGTCTTCACCATTCGTATCGATTTTTTCAGGCTGACGTTTATCATGAGTAACTAAAGGAAATGTTCTCAAATTATGAAAACATGTACTAAAAAAGCGTAAAGCTGGTATTTGTACTCCATCTTTACGCTTATATCCTTCTAATCTTAATTTTATCTCTTCCGCCATAGCCATTCTTCCTTTACCACATTCTCTAAATGTAGTATGACCATTTTTTATTAATACTTTATTTATTTCTTCAGCTACAGTAGGAACACCTGTATTTATATTGGCCCAACATGCACTATCTAATACTCCATAAGCTATTTTTTCATCACATTCTCTATCGACTATTTTTTGAGCCACTTGTGCAGCTGTTTCTTTTGTCCCTACATTTGCTTTACCATCATAGCCATATAATTCGCGATATTTCCAAAGATTACCATCATAATCTACTGCATACCAACCTACAGCATAAGGCTTTGCACTTCCCCAGTCCATACTTCTAAATCTCACCCAATTATCTGGTATTTTAAAAGGTTTTACGACATGTCGTTTTTCCGAGAAATTAGAAAAAAACTGTCCGCCAAGTAAGCCCCATTCGCCAAGACCATATACACGATACCCTTCAGGATCTTGCTCTTTTCTCATCATCATACGTTCGCTATACGCTGGATCAATAAATAAGTTATCTTGATAAGTAGATTTATGTGTAAATATCGATGCTCGTGGTGTATCAAAATATTTTGCTTTTATCCAATGAGTTGCAGATACAGGATTAAAAGATAATGTTATTTGATAATATAGATTTTCATTAATCAGTTTTCCACGCAAGCGGTCATCTAATATATCTATATCATTTTCTTCTAATTCTGTTGCTTCTTCAGCCCAAATCCAAGTTAATTTACCACGTGTAAAAGTAACAGACTTAACACCTTCACGTTGTTTATCATCTTTCATACCACGGAATAATACTTCATTTCCTGTTGTTTTACATCGCAGTGCTAATGGTGATTTACCTATATCCCAATAAAAATCCGCCATACTACCACATATACGATTAATCGCAGATACTAATTCGCTATATGTACTTTGACGGTTCCAATCCCCTATTTTACGAATAACTAATAAGTTAGCACCTTTGTATTTAGGATTCATTAATTTTAAGATATAGTCTTGTGCTATATTTACACTTTTACCACTACCAGCACTACCTCTCATACAACGATATCGACATCTTGTTTCATTTGCTTGTTTAAATATTGGATTGAAATAAACTCTAGTTTCCGCCATCTTCTTGCACCTCACTACCTTCTTCATCAGGTGGTTTGCCATAAAATGGTTGTAAAATCAACGGTTCTGCTGGCGGTTGCGGTGGAGTAGATTTTATCTTAGTGATATTTAATTTTTCTTGTTCAATTACCAGACGTTGTTTATCCATTTCACGCTGGTATAGATTAGGTACCAAATCAAAATACCTCATCACGATTTCCCATGCCCATTTTTTATCCATCATTTTTATTGAAGGCCCATCTTTACCCATTTTCACTTCATTTATTACTGATGTATCTACTAAATCACTATCAATCAAATCAACATAATTTATCAGCTTTTTTAATGGTTTTCCATCTACTTTCACAGGCCCAAATTGTCCTATTACTTGTTCTTCACGCTGTCCCCATTTCACATAATCGCCAATATCTGCACCGATAATTTTCAGACAATATTTTAGCAAATCATTTATGTCTACTTTTATTCCCTCGCAAATTACATTTTTAAGATGTTTTATTTCAGCACGAATATCATCACGTTTTAGCAATATATTTGCCTTCTTAGCTGCACTCTTTTTATTAGTGGCTAAGCCTGATTTTAATATAGCTTGAGTGCCATTCCACTTTTCCACATAATAAGCACAAAACACTTGTTCAGCTTCTGTTAAATTAGGAGAAATATCTATTGTTTTAGAGGTTGCAACCTTTTTATTTTTTTGCAACTTTTTTGTAGTTGCTTTTACCATGGTTGCATTATCAGACCAGTATCGTTTTTTCCATGACTTTACAGTAGATAAACTAACCTCGTATTTAGTGGCTATTTCAGCATATTTCATGCCTTTCTTATAATCTTTTTCCGCCAACTCATATTTTTTTACTTCATTTGGCATTTCACCACCTTCCTTGATTAAAAATGAGCATAAAAAAAGGCACATGACCTATATCTTAGTCATATGCCGTAATAACTTTCAAATGGATATAAAAAACCTTGATATCATTATAACATAAAAATCGATAAATTTTTCCTAGAAAAAATAAAAATTTTTTATTTTTTTACAATTATTTTCATTATGTCTAAATTCATCTATTAAAAACATTTTTTTATTTTATAGACTTTATTAGACTTTATTAGGTTTTATTAAGTTTCATTAGACTTTATTAGGTCTTATTAAAAGTGTGTGTTAGTTGCGTTAAAATACTTAATTATATATAATAAAAAAAGGAGCCAGCATGGCAACTTTGGCTCCTTTGATAAGTTTAATATTGGCAGTATTAAACTATATCTTAGATAATAAGATTATACCATCACCTTCTTGAAAGTGAGGTGATTTATTTGAGAATATTAAAATATATACATCTAGTGTTAAAAATACTAAAAGATATTATTCTAATTTATAAAGAACTCTAACTAAAAATAATTAACGTAGCAAAGGTATTTAATCTTATTATCTACTTTATAAAGCAAGAGATTGGCAGTCTCTTGCTTTTTTATTTATTTTTTTTATATAATATATATTTCTTGTACATTTTTAGCATATCTTGTTATTTTATATATGTCAAGAGATTACAATATTTTATTTGTCAAGAAAATTTTTTTGTCAAGATGTTTTTTTCATATTTAATAAAAATTTTTTCAATATTATATATCAATGTTCCTTTTAACGTACTTTTATAAGTCCTATCTGACAAGCATAAGACAAGGAAAACCATAGTATCTTATCTAATTCTTTATAATACTTATTTTTACTTATCTCTAGTTTAGTACATATAAAATTATAATTCTTATGTCTTATAAATTTATAATATAATATCATCTTGATACTTTTGCTGGAACAGGAACAGTGTTTTGCAAAATGTTCAAATACAGCTCTTGCCAATTCTAGCCATTTTTCTGGCTTTTTAATTTTAATTATCTTATTATCAATTTCAATTACTACTGAATTTAATGGTGTAATATTACTCACGGCTTCATTTGCTGTTGGATCAGAAATAAAGGCTTTACCTTTACCACCAGATTTACCATTATAATTATGGTCTGCTCTACAATCCGCCACAGCTTTTTTTATAAGTTCATATTGGCTTAATCTTTTTTCAATTAGTTTCAAAGCTTCATAGCAAATAAGTTCACTCATTTTTATCACCTCAATAAATATTCCAGTTTATTGAGTTTTTTTATTATTACTTAAGTTTATTTACTTCTACCTCACCAGTTAAAATACAATGCAATAAAATAAGATGCACATTTTTATCTTCACAAGACATCAAACCTTCTTCACTGAAATAACAAGGATTATGCTCATAGTCTTTATCATAAGCAACTATTCTTAAATTAAATTTATCTCCTAATTCAAGACCAAACATATTTGCTACTTCTTTCATACAATTTCTTATCATCTTCATCACACCTTAATAAAAAATTCTTCCCTTATTTCTCCATATCTTTAACTCAATCTTTCTACTTGCCATGATAAATTTTCTACATCTCACTATATCTGAGACATTCTTCTTTAATTTATAAGCCCTCTGAAGATTTATATAATGTATTTTTCTTCTAGGCAATCTATTATTCGTTGCATTTACCTTGATAGATAAATCAATGTCATTATTAAATTCAAAAAACATCTATTCACCGCCATTCGATTTTATCAATATCTTTGCTTTCAATGCCCAAAGTACCGCCAGTAAATCTCCTGAACGTATATCTTTATCGCCTTTGATGTAATGATACAAAGATTTATAACTCATATGCGATAATTGAGCCAACTTTGCTATAGATATATCTTTACTATGCATACGTTTTATAATTATCATTCTTACTTTTTTAGCATGTTCTTCATTATTCATGTTCATTTCCTAGTTGCTGATACTGATGGAGCACATCATCACTTATTTTCATTTACCTGTAATTTTGTTTGTGCTCTTTCACCTAATACATATAATTTACATTCTTCAACAAATTTATCTATATCTTGCTGTTCAGCTTCAGATAAATTAATCTTCTTTTTAGCTGGTCTACAATATCTTTTAGGAAAATTTTGTTTTAATACTTCTCTTGTAGGCAGTACATATTGCCCAAAAAATACTACAGAATCAACAATATCATTTTCATAAGTGAATTTTGCCCCTGTTATCATCAATCTATCCTTGATTGAAAAAGGATATGATAATATACTTACACCTATTTCAGATAATTTTTTTAGTGCTTTTATAAATTCTGGTCGAGGTGGTTCACAATCACTTATATCCACTTTTTTATAGCCATTTGTATAACTAATGCTTATTTTTCCTTTTAAGCCATCATATGTTATCTTCTTTATCAAAATCATTGACAATGCCATCACTCCTCAATACAAGATATGGGCCTAGAATAAAACTCCATATTTTCTATTTTTTGGCCACTTTTTAAATCTAAAAATTTTATGCAATTTAAATCTTGTTTTACTTCATAGGCTTTTATATCTTCTATTTTTAAATAAGCTCGATTATATTCTTCTTTCATCACTGACCATAATCGCCATGGCACAAAGAATGCTCTCTCTTTAATGCCTATAACAACACCTGTTATAGCACCCAAATCATAATGCTTTTTCAAACATTTTATTTGTTCATCGCTTAATACACTTGCATTCATTTTGTCTTGTGAAGTGTATTTTGCTTCAAAGACTATTGCCTTACCAAATTTTAATGTACCTTTAAAATCTGGTTGAGCTTTCTTCGTGAAACTTCCTTGAAACTTACCTTGACCAATTGGCTTAGATATTTTAAATGGTTCAGGTGTCTTTTCGATGAAAGCCCTATTGAATAAATCATAGCCAATACAACCGCCAATAATTCTATTTTCAAAAAAACTACCTTGCTTATTATTCATCAATCCACGATAAGATTTATCTAACATATCTAAATATCATCTCCTCTTTCTTCCCACCAATTATCTTCACTAAATATTTCAGGCATACTAGGCAATGAATGTTTTTTCGTCCTTCTCCTATTACAAATTACCCCAATATGAATTAATGTATATCGTTGGACTCGACAGCAATCCCAATGCTCACCATTGTCTAACCAGCCATAACCATTGTAGATACTATTTTTATCTACCAAATATCCCTTTATTGAGCTTGGATTTAATTTCCATTCTTTTGCTTTAATCAATTGTTTTCTTATCTCTGGCATAACGAGATTTAACGATGCACAAAAACGCTTTTTATGAATTCTATCTTTACGATAAAAAGTCTCCTGACTATTTTTAATGAGATAATCTGCTATTTTTTTATAATTCACATAACCATATTCATTAAGAAATAAATGTTTAAAGCTCATACCACCACCTGATATTTTCCGCCAAAGATTAGCAATGATAGATGTATCAAATTTATTTACTAACATATGAAAGTGAACCATACCTCTTTTTGTTCTTCCTGCTGTATAAATATATTTCAGCTCAATATTTTCTTTTTTGTATGCTCGCCTTAGATATGCTAAAAAAAGACTGATATCCTTTCTCGCTTTTTCTGGTTCAATAGGTTGTCTTGCTGGATAAGTCAAAGTAAGCCATAAATCATCTTTAGTGAAATTCTCTGCTATTTTCCAACCACAAATACGGCTTGCCTTTTGGTCTTGATATTTTAATTGATTTATCGGAGTCTTTCTTTGAGCTGGAGCATTATATATTTTCTTGCCCAACTTACCCGAATAATATTTGTATACCTCTATGTTATTTTTCATATATACTTTCATCTGCACATAAGACATAAAATCACCATTACATTTTTATTTTGTTCATCTAAATAATACCTTTAACGAGCTAGTAAAAGGCTCAAACGAACCTTTTAAAATTTTCATAAATTGACTTTATGCCACATAGAAGATATACTTTTCTTAGCTTAATAGTGGCATTTTTATGTAGATGCAGTCTGCTCTTTTAGCAGGCTGTTTTTTTATTTAGATAAGGCAAAAAGTACCCACTAAGAGTACTTTTCACCTTATGAAGTCTTACTCGGATTTATTCGGAAATACTCGGATTTTCTCGGAGTAATTCGGATTTGTTCGGATTTACTCGGAAATATTCGGAAATGCTCGGACTTGTTCGGATTTACTCGGATTGTCAAAGCATATATTTATCCCAAATAGATTCTAGACTTTCTTCTTTATATTCTTTTTCTTCTTTTTTTGATGAAGTTTGTAAAAAACTCATATCTGCATTTAATTCAAGAGATGTTTCCTTGCTTTTCATCACAGTGTCTTTACTGTTAGAAATCAATTCTTCAATATCTTTTAATCTTGTCTTTGGATAAGTAAGACCACTAATACATATGAAATTACGACTGCGTTTATTAAATGTAGTGAAATTATCTATAGGAGTGCCAATGGCTTTTTGCAAATCTTGATTTACTTCTTCAGGGTTTAATCGTTCATCTGCAAGTGATAAAGCTACATATTGAAGGATATTATCCTGCTCTCTTTTAGCAAAAATACTATTGCTCTGTAGACTATCTAATAATCTAGCCACAGCATTTTCTCCTTCAGGTACAGCTACCATCACCGCCATATTATGAGCAGATAGCACCTTTTTTATTTCTGAAAAATCTATATTGCCTTTTATAGATTTATCTGTAGCAGGTATATGCAAAAATTCATCTAAATAAGCGATAAATTCTTCATTTATAGCATATTTATCTTTGAACTCATTATTATCTAGTACAAAGCAAGCCCCACCTTTTTTTATATTGCTGATTTCTTTAAAACAACAATAAGCATTTGAATTTGCTTGTATACTTTCTTTATTTGATGGCAAAATAACCACACTACAAATGATTTTGTCTTTATAATCTGGGTGCATAGTAAGTATATCCACCAATACTGGGCCTTGACTGCTACCAGTACCGCCACCACTTGTATATCCTACAAATATTATTTCTGCATCACCTGCATGGTTTTTTATCTGTGTATTTATATTAGGAAAGTCTTTTCTTATCAAATCACGACCAATGCTTCTATCTTTGCTGCAGCCTTCACCACCAACAATATGATATTTATGCTTGATAGTCAGTGTATTCAAATCTTCTTTACTTGTATTAATAGCTAGTGTAGGATACCCCTTATTTTCCAATCCTTGAGCTAAATTGCCACCACCTTGACCTATGCCAATATAAAAAACCTTATCTTTTATACTCATAAAAATTCTCCTTTGTTTGTAAAAAGGCTGGTTATATATCTAACCAGCCCTAATTTTTTTCTTTTTTTAATGCAACTATACCAGCTTCAGTAATGTAATAACTGTCAGATTTTCCAACTTTAATACCTTTCTCTACAAAACCTTCATCAATCAAAATCTTTATATTTCTATACACAGTATCTACAGGGCTTTTTATCGGTATTCTATCAGCAAGTTCTTTGACTGTTATTCCACGTACTTTCTTAAATGCTTGTGCTACATTCAATTCAGCCAAAATAAATACTTGTAATCTACTCATTTTTTCCTCGGATTTTCTCGGATTTATTCGGAAATATACGGATTAGCTCGGAAATACTCGGATTTGTTCGGAATTTCTCGGACTAACCCGTATTTATTCGGATTTACTCGGATTTTCTCGGTTGATTATTTTTATATTTATGTTATATTATTTATACGGTTAATTATTATTTTATTTGTATTTTTTTATTAGTAACTTTTCGCCAATCTGCAAATCTGTTTTGATATGTGGATTGGCTTTTTTCATTTCATTCATATAAGCCAAAATATTTTCTTCATCAGTAATATTCTTACTAGCTACCGACCATAGAGTATCTCCTGGTTGAACTATATAAATTTCTTCTACAGGCTTATTTTCATCTACCGCTCCTAAACCAATAAGACCGATACTTCCTACCGCCAAAATTCCTAAAATCCTACGATATCTATACCATCTTTTCAACATTTATATACTCACCATCTTTCTTATTATGGTTTCCAATTTTAACTTAAGCTTCTTAGAACTAGACAATTCACTTTTCCACCAATATTCTATTAACTTGCCCTTACAACCATACAAATCGTCCATTTGTTTGATGATTTTCTTTGGTATAGGGGCTTTTTTTGTTTCATAGCGATTTAGTGTTGTAGCACCAATTTGTAAAAAATCTGCTGCTACTTGAAGTGTCCAACCTTTTCGTTCTCTCAATTTTTGGTATGGTGTTATAATGATGGTTTTTACAGTATCTTGATATAATTTATCATCACTCACATATACCACCTCATATTCACTTATAATTAAATTGCCTTACGTCTTTGATTATTGATATATTGCTCAATATCATCAATATGCACCTGTCTTCTACCTCTTGTTTTCACATCTGGTAATTCGTGTGCTTCTAACATAGCTCTTACTGTACTAGGAGATATTCCTAATAAAGAAGCTGTTCCATTTACACTGACTAAACCAGCTTCAGATATTTTCACATTCTTACTCTTAGCCATATCTCGTATACTGCCGACTTCCTTCAATGCTTTTATTTCTGCATCTTGTTTCTTGATATACTCTGTAGCCATGTTTAAAGCATTTTGCAATTCATAAATAACTGCATTTGCACTTAACATAAATTCACCTTCTTTCGATCGATTATTACTTCATTAACTTTTATCTAATTAAATACATACCGCCATTTATTTAAATTTTTCATCAATAAACTGGAATTTACGATAATTTAATATGGATTATCTATTTAATTAGATATGGTGCTTTATAATATGCACCATACGTCCAGCAACGATAAGGTTTATCAAAACTAATATATTCATGTCTTTTCACAGTCATTAATAACATCATCACTATATTCAATTGTCTTTTTTGTTGCTGGACTTATGCTACATACTATTTAATTTTCATCAATAAAATAAGTTATTGATACACCAAAATACTTAGCAATCTTCATAAGATTATTAATGCTAGGATTTGTTCTACCTGCTTTCCAAGCACTTATAACAGCCCTACTAATATTTTCTTTTTTACAAACTTGGTATGTTGTTACTTTATTTTTTTTTAATAATTCTTCATATTTTTTATACAAAATCGCCAAATAAAACATCTCCTTTTATCAAAATTTAAGTTATAATGTAGGTTATATATTAAAACTAATGAAGGAGTTCATAAAATGATAGATTGGTATGATATGTTTAAATTATTTGTTCCTATTTTTATAACCTGCTTAATTAATATTTATATAGGATATAAATCATCTTGTAGTGAAAAAAACAAAATTTTATTTTCCACTTTAGAATTATTTGAAAAAACTCTTGAAACAGATCTATTTTTCTTACAAAGCATGAAAGATAAAAACTTAGAAATAACACCATTTATCTTACAACCATTGCAAATAAAATTTGATACAGAACTTTGTGTAAGATTTTTTAACTATAATTTAGAATTAAAATATTATCTTCTCCAATATCTTCAAATGCGTGAATATCTTATAAAACAATATGCAAATGGTATAGACAAGAAACAACTAAATGAATTTATTACTTATGCTAATGGGTTAAGAGTAAGAGTACGTACAGACAAACAATCATTAAAAGTCCAGCTAAAGGATGAACAATCAATCCCATTATTATTAAAACGACAAATCCTACAAATACTATACAATCTAAAATCTCATTTACTCGTTTTGTTTCTTCTACTTGTCGCTTTGTTTTTTTATAAGCTCTATCCCATGATTCCATAACACCTATCATCAAAAGTTCTTCAAGTGTTATATTAGGATCTTTCTTTTTCTTCGCATAATATTCACTAATTTCTTTACTAATAAGTTCATTACTGTTATAAATTACTGGCTTTTCTTTTTTTGTTTTAAACTTTGATACTATTCGATTTAAAAACCATGCTTTATTAAACATAAATTCTCACTTCCTATTACTTAATGCACACCAAGAACCACGACAAATACATATATATACCAATGGAAAATTATTAAGATGATTTAACGATTATAAAGAATTTGCATTTATTTTTTACTTTTAAAGTGCATATCTGTCGTGGCTCTTGCTATACATTAATTTTATTGGTTATCAAAACTTATCTAGGTTCAATTAGAATATAAAGTTTAGAATCTTTCTCTTCTATAATCACTTTAAATTCTGGCAAAATTTTTACTAAATTAATTAAATCATTTATAGAATTTATACTTATTTCGTAACAATAAAAATCTTTTTCTCGTATGTTAAATCCTATTAGCAAGGGATATATATTAACATCTTTTATAATTGTTGATTTTAATAAAAATTTTGTTCCAACATCAAAATTCTTTTCAAAATTTTTTCCTGTTTGCATTTTATTTACAATATTAGACAAATTCATTACTAAGATTTCTAATCTTTCTATCCTTTGTTTATCTGTAATATTATTCATTACAACAACTCCTTTATTAATTATTTATCACACATTTTGTGTGATAATTCATCAAAAAAAATATTCATATCAAAATCAGGATATTTATCCTTAAATTTCTTTAAAAAAGAACGACTAGGTAATCTTGCTCCAAATTCTACTTTTTCATATAAAGACTGAGATACTCCTATAATTCTAGCCATATCTTTTGTAGTATAACCTTTATTTTTTCTAAAAGACGCTAAGCATTTCATATTTTATACCACCTCACAATCAACACGTTTTGTGTTTATATTTATAATATATATCACAAAACGTGTTAAGTCAATATAAAATTTAAATAAAATACACATTTTGCAGTAATTTATCACACTACACCTTTTGTGTTGTATAATTAAACAAGGGGATTTTTTATGAAAAGATTAAAAGAATTACGTGAAAATAAAAAACTTACACAATCACAATTAAGTAAAATTTTAAATATATCAACCAGTGCTGTTGGTATGTATGAACAAGGACGTCGTTTTCCTGATGAAAATCTATTAAAAAATATATCTCATTTTTTTAATGTATCAATAGATTTTTTATTAGACAATAATCTACAAGAAGAAAATTCTAATACAACAATGTCTGGTATTATTCTTAAAGATAATATTGAATTATCTGCTGATGAAAAAGATCTAATAAAAAAATACCGCCAGTTACCAGCAGATAGAAAAGAAACCGTTAAATTGATTTTGGATAATCAAGTAAATGCAGTCATTCAAAGTGAAGATGAAAAACTTAGAAACGCTTAAAAGAACAACTTGAAAGAAATTTTAAAATACTAAAAAAAAAGACATAATAGCAATTATGTCTTGAAAATAAATTTGTAAAGAAGTGATTTATTAAAAAGCTAACTTAAAACTTTTATTAATAATTTAAAGAGGTGTTATTATGATTTTTATTCTATTTATAGCTTATATAGCTTTATTATTATTAGGTTTTTCTTTTGTATCAGATTTTTTTATATCTAATTTTCCATCATTAAAATTTCTATTTATCAATAGTACATTTGCTATGATAATCTTTGTTATAAGTTATGTCTTTAGATTACCATTTCTTTTAAGTATTGTTATCACTTTAGTTTATGGATTCATTATGGCTAATACTTGGTATGTACCTAGTTTACAATATTTAATGTTAAGAATTTTTTTAGGTATAACAGATATAATTATAAATCTTGTATTTGGAGCAACTGCATTTACAGGAATGGGAATTAATAGCTTACTAAAAAAAGTTAAAGAAAATACTAATAAGAATTAAATTTTATCAAACAAAAAGAAGGTTATTATTATGAGCAAAAATTTTATTTTAGGTCTTATTTCATTTTTATTATTTTATTTTATGATTCCTACTACATCATTTGCATATGATATATCTGATGATTATTCTTTAGGATATAAAATCGGTACAAATCTAAAAGCATTAAGTGGTGATCACGATGTACAAGAATATTGGGACGAATCTCAAAAAAATCAGTTAAAAAATATAAAAAAAGTTTTAGTATTAACAACTATAAATCCTAATAGTATTGATTATATTGGTTATCAAAATACAAATTTAATTGTTGAAAATTTAGGCTATAAAGCACTATTAGATAATAAGTTTAATGTCGAAAAAGCAAGCAATATTCAATCCTTAATTATTCAAACATTACCAAATGCTACTAGTGAACAAAAACAACAAGCTATGATTAATTACATAATGAATTCAAATATTGATGCTATGTTAATTATTGATATTGGTGCATTTACTCGAGTAAATAGCTCCGCCATTGTATTATTTAATATGAAATTAATAAATCTAAAAAATCCTTCATCTCCTATAATGGTAGAACGACAAGAATATCGTATAGCAAACTCTAGTAGATTTAAAGTTGCTAGTGCTGATGGAACAGGTCAAAGAATATTAAATAAATTTATTAAAGATATTGTAAAAGAAACTAATTAAAGTATATAAACATATCAAGAAAGAAGTGATATTTTGAATACTAACAAAGTTAATATAGTACTCTTAATACTTATTATTATTTTAGGCGGTATCATCTATAATCAACAGCAACAAATAAAATCTTTGCAAGATACTACAGCTATTTTATCAGAAAAAATTAGAACATCTCAAAGCGATATTTATTCATTATTATATCGTATGGGAAAATTAGAAACTACAACAAATAATAACGACACTTATGTTCAAGACTTAGAAGATAGATTATCAGAAACTGAAAATCGAATATCTGAAACAGAATATGATGTTGATAAGGCTAAAAGTGATATAGATGACACTAGAAATGATATCGATGATATTGAAGGATATTATTATACTGATACTAACTTAAGTGATTTAGATAATCGATTAAATAATGTTGAAAATAAATTACATCATAATTGGTAATTTATATTAATTTTATATGAATGAAGATGATTCTATGATTAAAAAATTTTTTATTTTATTCTTTTTTGCATTATCTATATTTTTTCCAACTATTTCTTATGCAGAAAATAATAATGACATTATTCCTAAATGGGAGTATATAGCTAGTAGTAATAATACAATATATTATATTGATATTAATCGTAATAATATCCTTGAACCTGATCCCAAAACAATAGTATTTAATATGGCTATAGATACTAATGATTTTTATACAGTAGCCAAAATGAATGTTCGACTAAGTGATAATGATATTTGGTTATACAGAATGGAACAATATGCTGTTCTTGATAAAAAAACAAAAAAAGTCATTGAACAAAGTCAAATTCCTACGTATTGGCAAGAAATCGAATCTATGTCAGCACCAATTATACAAGGACTAGCTATTCTTTCCGAGAAATATCCTAGATTATAATCTAAAAATCCGCCATATATTCCATATTAACTCATGTCTACAATAAAAAAGACACTAGAAACAAATATCTAGTGTCTTAATTAATTATATTAAATTTATAAGGAAGTGTATTTATGTCTAACCGTTGCCAAAAATCTATAAAAATATAGAAATTTGTTTATTTCCTTCTTCATAG
>OGYZ01000920.1_pt1 | contig 24681 bp, 14 predicted proteins | sample 1576681 | NCBI WGS metagenome assembly OGYZ01 (sample SAMEA3541480, study PRJEB24748) | human gut metagenome | biome: human gut; feature: human-associated habitat; material: faeces | place: China | collected 2012 | reverse complement strand
CGACACCTGAACTCGTGCCAACAGTCGTTCCTTTGACGCCCGGCGTGCTGGCCAGCGCATCGAACATCGAACTGAACATCTTGCGATCGATCAGCTTCTCGTCGGTGATACGGTCTCCTTCGAACAGGTACGAAACGGTGGCGATGAAACGGTTCTGGATCATGTCGAATACTACATCTTCGATTGTGTATTCCACCTCATCGCGGGTAAAGGTCCGACCGACGAAGATCATCTTCACCACCTCCGTAATATCGATCTTGTCGAGCAGCTTGAATGATGATGCAAGATAGTACTGTTTGTCGGCCTGGCAGAAATCCCAGTCGAGGATATCATCCAAATAGTTGCCATGGCGAGAAATCACTTCGACAATATTCTTATCAGCCGTATAACGTTTCAGTGTACGCTGGAAGTTCGGGCCATCGCTACTGGTGGCCTTCTCTTTACGCTCACCATGAGCATCGATGTACAACAGGAAGTTTTCCGGATTGTCGATACGGGTGATGCCACCTTCGCTCTTGGCATAATTGCTGGCTGACAACATAATGTCCACTTTGTACGGCATTGTGATGTCGCACATACCGCTTACGGTACTGCGGGCATTACGGTCATCGACATTACTGTCGGCACTGCTCTCAAACAGATATTTGTAATATTTGATGTAGTCCGGATCAAAGTCAGTGGTGCGGGAGAAGTCACCCACTTCGGTTCCAATACCGTACAGATTACCATCCGCATCCTGGAACTCGTGGAACATATCTCCGGCAACCATCTTAACAGAGCGGATGCCCTCCAGGTTGTTGCGCAGCCATTTCAGGACAAAGGCAGCGATCATTTCGCTCTTGCCTACTCCACTGTCACCATTGATCTCGACTACAAATACGCTACCATCGTTCTCTTCAACCATGAACAACGATCCGTGGCGTGGGGTGCCACCCATCTCTTTCACCTTCTCGTTGATGACGGTCAAACGCGGTTTTTTGACATCACCGAAGTAGTCGGCCTCTGACTTCAACGGGGTGACGATCGTTTTGATATTTCCGGTCGGACCTTTGATGTCGAAGTAGCCGATTTGCGGGAATGAGATCAACTTTTCGGGCGCTCCGAGCAGCGAAATCACATCCGGTACGAAATTCCGAATATCTTTCAGGCTGATATCTTCCGTATAGTTCAGACGGTAGTTGTCGGTCAGGTATTTCAAATAACCCTTTTGGAAGATAACCAGCTCCTTGACGATACCGTGTTTTACCACTTTGCAACGATAGTCGTCCGAGTCCATATTGGCAACGAAACGCGACAAACGGTGTGTAAAGAAAGCCGAATCGGGACGCAGGTCCATGTATCGGATATACTCTGTCGGGTGATCCGACGGAATAAGACCGTCCGGTTTGCGACTCTCTATGCGGTCCATTTTATGGAATGGATACTCTCGTTTTTTGGCGTCGGTGACAATACGAGTGTGCTCCTGAACCGGTTGTTCCGAAGAGATCACACCACACTTGGACATCAACTCGTTGATCCAGTTGATCCGTCCTCCTGCAAAGGTTTCGAGAGTTTTGTTCTCCATATCGAATCCCTTGTAGATCGAGATACCGTGCTGAACCATCTCGTTGACGCTTGAGTTCTGTTTCTTGAAAGCTGTCTCGACGAGACGTACAATCGTATGGGCATAGCGACGGTAATAGTCGGTGCCACGTGTACGTTTGATCAGGCTGATGTAGAAACGCACCACTTTGCGACTGACGGCATAGATCTCGTTTTCAGCGATCTTGATATCCTTTTTGCGCATGATGTAGTTGCTCAGCTCCTGCAACTCCATCGGAAGGATGCTCGACACAAACTCTTCGGTGAGCATCTTCATCTCGGTATCATCGCACTCTTTGATCCGCTTGTCGAAATAGGCCAGCTTGTTGCAGACCATTTTGTAGAACGACTTGTCGTTCTCAAGCAGATAGAGATAAAGGATCTTGTCGGTAATTTCCGGTGCATTGTCCACTCCGGCACGCAGTACATCCTCAATGTAGCCGATACTCTTCTTCGAGATATTCAGGCAGCAAAATTCCGGACGGTTACGCAGGTTCCGCATAAACTCGTCGATCCAGATGTCGAGGTTGAACTGTGAAAGTTTGATACCGGTGATCTCCTCAAAGCAGGTGCCTGCTGTTTGGATGATCTCCCGACGGCTCGGCTCAAGACTCTCCTTCTCAAAGGGCAGGTTGAAGTGGAGCAAAATCTCGCGGATATACTTCTTGAAGATCGAGTTCAGACCCTCCATTTTGGCCTTGTCGAGTTCCGGACTGCCGGTTGCGTTGATGGCCAAAATCTTCATCTTGCTGTCCGAGAAGAGCAGATTCTCCATCTCGATGAGAATCTCCATCATGACGCTTCTCTCTTCCGGATTGTCGAGCACGTGGTGGTTCGGCTGGAAGGTGCGTTTGTTGGTGATATACTTTAATATGATAGCTTTGCTGTATTTCGAGCTGACCGTATTGAAATCGAGATCTGCCAATGCAGGAACGCGTTTATATACCTGAGCCAATAAGTTCTCGTAAATTTTTGTAAACGCAGAACTGCGGATAAATTCGAAAACGTCCTGGCAGGTTCCTATGATATCCCCGTGAAGTTCAATTACTGAATTGGCTGAACGTCCAATGGTTGTGATCGTTACCCCACTCTTTTCGGGTGAAGCGTGATACAGCGAACGAACGTCACGGATCTGCAATGACGGTGCTTTGTCTTTCTTGTACTTCGATGAAAGCGGGTAATCGGCAATAATACTGTCAATAAAATCCTGATCTTTCGGATAGTAGAACATTTCGTTCATAATCGAAAGACTGTCTCGCTCTTTATTGGCCGGATCCGCACGTTTGATTGCAAACTCTGTCCAATATTTGATAAAGATTGAGAATGCATCCTCTAATTCCGCACCAAGAATTTTCAGCCCTTCTTTTGATGCAGAGGTGTAACCTCCCAATGAGAATCGGGCTAATCCAGTAGGATACGGAACGATAGCCACACCTTTGTTCTTCGCCAACATTTGGCAGAAGAGCAGCAGATCTGGGTATGAGTATGGGCCTGTGATCTTGAAGTTGAACAGATAGGAACCGTCCGACTGAATCACTTTCAGTTGTGTTCCTTCGGGTGCATTGTCCAGCAAACGTTGTCCAATTTCCTTGGCCATACGCATACGTGTGAGAGATTCCTTGCGGAAATTCTTGTTCACACGGAAACGGTTCAAATTCTTGACCAGTTTACTCTGATAGTAGATAAAGAAGGGTTCGTCATGATATTTGAAATCATCGGGCAAGCCCAATACATCCAATTTATCCAATGCGACCAGCTCATCCAACAGGAAAAGGTACAGCGGAGAACCTTCAAATCCGGCTGTTTTGTGGAGCTGACGGTTGGTCTTGCTGATTTCGTTGTTTTGTTTGGTCTTCTCGATCTGGCTGACAATAAATTTAACAATTGCCTTTTTGATCTTAGAGCGTGAAGCGTTTTTCGGAAGTTCGGCCTCGATCTGATCCTTGATGCTTTTGGCGACTTGTGCTACCTCCAAAGTGTTATTCAACATCAGTAGCGAGGTGTTGTTACCATGCTCTGCACTGTTGCAACCCCGGGCGTATTTAGCAAAATCGGCAGCCTGAGGCGTTACTGCTACTGCACCGAGGCGTTCACCGGTAGCAGCCAGGTTTTTGGTTGTCGAGAGTGATGAAATCGCTTTGATACGAGTCTGCGCGTAAATGTTGTTCATGATGTAGCGGGACAACGTACGCCATTTCGGCAGTTCGCGATCTTCGATTTTTACACTTTCTGCATAAGCCTCGTCGAGGAACAGTGTGATCTTGCAACTGTTCAGGAAACGCAAGAAATTGTTGGCAGCATCGCTGTTAAAATCAGTGTAGCCGGTTGGGTTGTTCGGGTCATTGATGATGATCGTTGTGTTTTCGCAGAACAGATCCCACAGGCTTCCGCTGTCGTCGAACAGTGAAAGTGTGGATTTGATCCGTTGCAATTTGTTGATCAAACGGTCATATGCCAAACGCCCCTGACTGTCGTTCTCGATTTCTATGTCAAACGGATTGATATCAAAGCAATCATCCGGCAATAGGTCTTTGTACTCCCATGCCTGAATTTCGTTGTAGATAACATAGGGTTTGGGCCTACCGTTCGGATTGAACAGCAGGTCACGGATAATCATCTGGACATCATCAGAGATTGAGGTCTGATCCAAGTTACCCAGTGCTGCAAGGAAATTTTTGACAATATCTTTGTCTTCATCCTTCAGCGCAAAGTATTTGTCACGAATACCCAAATCGATCAAGAATTTTTCGAAACGGCCTTTGTTGTCGGCATCTTTAACGGTCTTGGTCAGGTATTCCTGATATTTCTCTAAGAAAAGATTGATTCCAAAATTTTTATGGAAATGGTTGTGCAGGGTGCGTTCGTAGCAGCTGGGAATAATATCCAAAATCAGCTGGCATGCATAACGAATCTTGCTGTTGAGATTGTTGTAGGTCTTACTTCTCAAATAATCCCCAAAAGTCTTGATCTGATGGCGTCCACCACCCTCAAGAATGGTGACGATGTCGATCAGCTTGTTGCCGGCATAGAAATAGTTTTTCATCCGGCTTTCGAACTCGTCGATCAGCTCCTGAGTCTGTACCTTTTTGGTATCTTGCTTGTGGCAATTTTCAAGGAAGAAAATAAAGTCACGCAGTTTCTCCAAAGAGTATTTATCCTGTACGATTTGACGTGAGAATGAATCGAGCTTGAACAGGGTAATTCTCTTTTCAATGTCGTTCGGATCTCCAGTCTGCTCCTCGAGTTGAGTGCGGATTTCGTTGGCATACTCTGCAATTTGCGCCTCGATCTTTTCACGGAACTCTTTGAGATAGGACGGATTGACGTTTTCCAAAATCAGACGCAGGTTGAGCTGTGTATTGGAAGGGGATCCCAATTTCTTGGTATGTACCTTGTTGAGTGTGTTGATGATGCCGTTGTGGAAACAGAACACCAACGAGGTATTGGAACTGCGAGACTCTTTCGAATCATCCACAATTACTAAACGGGTCAACAGTGGGAACCATTTTTCACCAGCATAGTGGTTGATACGTGCATGTTTGACTTTGACCACAAATACCGAGGTGGTGTCTGTGGTCATGCGCTCGTAGAGTACCTCTGGTGCAGGCGACTCCATGACTACGACACAGTCTTTGCTGAAGACATCGCCGCGAAGCAGCGATACGGCCTTATCTGCATTGCCAGAGATGACAGTGCGGATCAGTCCGTTCATACCTTTGAAGTTCACGGCCCATCTACTGCGTTGCAGGAAGTCATTGACTTCGGCTTTTGTTGTGTAATGGGTGCTCTGGCTGATCATCTGCTCAAGGGTATCCATCAAGTAGTTCCAGTGAGCTTCATTGATATCACCCGTTACACCGATCACATCACGGTATTTGCGCAGGTCACGCACGTGACCACCAAGCTGGATTTGTGACATGAAGTCGATATGCGAACTGTTGATCGGAGGTGTTCCGACCGACAGATCGTGGCTGTCACGGATATTGATCAGGATATTCTTGGTTTCTGTGGTTGTCCCGTCAGTGTCGAGTACCGAGTTGATCTTTTTGACGAACTCCCCACGTTTACTGCTCAATTCGAATGCTTTCGAATTGTTGTGAGGAATCAACATCAACGATACATCGGTATAGCCGGGAATGTCCTCACGGAACTTGAGCAGGTAACGATTGATCTCGGCCTGTTGTCGAGCTGGATCGTCTGGCTCTTCCATGCAGAGACTGACGAAATTGGTCAAATTGTCGAAAATATGCCGGGGTAAAAAGATCTCGGCACGTTCGCCCAATGATTCGTACAAGTTCAGCAACTGGAGAGCTTCGTTACTGAGGAATGCTTTGGGTTCGCCTACAATTTTCATGATTTCCGAATGGTTTGTATTGCTTGTTCTCTCTATTATCGCACAAATATAGCCTGACAATTCGGCAATATTTCTCGTGTGTTAAAATTTTATTGTATTTGTTGTAAAATATACAAAATACAATAAGAATTTAAATGGAAAAATCGATTGTTGTTAGATGGGTATAGACCCCCACATACATAAATCTTGGATAAATATAGGGATTATTTGTCGAATTATGTGCTGAAAGTTTTGCACAATTTGTTAATAAATGCCGTAATAAAAAGAGAGACCGAATGTTCGGTCTCTCTTTTTATCGGAAGAATAATCGGAAGAATAATAGATATAAGGATTCGGTTAGAGTTCGTAACGGAATATTTGAGCCGTTACGGTTCGATAATCCTTTTGTAATTGCAGTAACGTTTCGCGATTTTGGTAAAAGGTATTCACCTCAGTGAAATATTCAATTACGGAGATTTGTCCTGCATCCAGCGCTTTGTTCAACAGGTCTATCGTGTTTTGATTTTGCAAAAGGTTCTCGAGTGAGGTGGCAGAGGCTTGCAGTGTCTGTGCCTGTTGGTACAACTGTTTGAGTTGGGCAATGTTGTTCAACTTTGCACTTTGTAATTGGGTGTCACTGTAGTAGCTTTGAGCACGAGCAGCTTTCACCTTGTTTTTGTTTTCAAACATCGGAATAGACATCCCAACGGCAAAACCAGTCAATCTTCCCTCGAGACCGTAATTGTGCCGAAATCCCACTTCGAATTTTGGCAATCCTAAAGCTTTGTTCAACGCAATACTTTTTTGAGCTGCATTACGTTCATGCTCCAATCGCTGCAATTCGGGATTTTGCTCTAAATATAATGCTTCAATGCTTGCATAATCAGGTAACGGCTGTTCGACTGGATATTCCGTCGCGGTAAAATTAACGGGATTTCCTCCTGCCAAATTGGTCAACTGCTCCATACAGGTTTGCAAAGAGGTCGCATTCAAATTGGCAGCAGTCCGTGTCGTAATTAATTCGACATTAATTTTATTGGTCTCCAGTATATTGGCTGTTCCGGTTTCCAGTTTTTGCTGATATATGGCAGCTAAACGTTCTGTGTTGGAAAGACGTTCATTCAACGAGGCTTGTTGTTGACGCAGGTAGATGATCTCTAAACAGAGTAATTTCGCCTGTAATAAGATCTGCTGACGCACTTCTGCCCCTTGACTTTCGTATGCCGAACCTTTGAGTTTTGCGATTTTGTTGCGCGCAGCATAGGCACTCGGAAAATCAAAGCCTTGCATGACTGTCAACTCAGCTTCACTGCCAGCCTCAGGCCGCCGCCACATATTTTCCATTTCTACTGTTGGGTTTTGTAACGAGTTGCCTGTGCGGGCTTCGAGTTTTTGGGCTTCAGTCAATCTGCGTTGAGCCTGTAGCTCTTTGGAAGATTGTTCTATATATTGCAATACTTCATCGATATTTTGTTGAGCCTGCAAGGGTAAGATGCTGCACATGCAGGCCACAATTACCATCATGATGCTCTTTTTCATACGTTTTCGTGTTTACGGTTGAGAATCAGGTAAACGGCCGGAATAATAAATCCGTTGAGTAGTGTCGAACTGAGTAGCCCTCCCAAAATGACCTTAGCCATAGGGCTTTGAATTTCATTGCCGGCTAGGTCGCCTCCCAATGCAAGCGGGATCAGGGCAAGAGCAGAACTCAAGGCAGTCATCAGGATCGGATTCAAACGGTCAAGAGAACCTTGTACAATACTGTTGTGCAGTGATACACCCTCGGCTCGAAGATTGTTGTAGTGTGATACGAGCAGAATTCCGTTACGAGTGGCGATACCTAATAGTGAGATAAAGCCTATCACGGCTGGGATGCTGATATCACCAGCGGTAATCCACAAGCTGAAGACACCTCCGATCAATGCCAAAGGCAGATTGATCATAATAATACCTGCCATGGAGAGCTTTTTGAATTCTTGGAACAGCAACAGGAAGATGATCAACAGTGAGATGATCGAGGTGAAGAGCAGAATACGTGATGCAGATTGTTCACTTTCGAACTGACCTCCATACTCAACATGATATCCTTCCGGAAGCGGTACATCGGTTTTCACTATATTTTGAATATCGTTGACCACTCCTCTCAGGTCTCGTCCCGCAACGTTGGCTGAAACCACGATTTTGCGTTGTGCATTTTCACGATTGATATTGTTGGGCCCTGATGATGAGATCAGTTCAGCTACGTAATTCAATGGCACTTTTTGTCCGTTAGCGGCATCCAAGGTGAGGTTGCCGATACGTTCCATTTCACTCCGATTGAGGTCGTTGACTTTGACGGTTACATCGAATGAGCGTCCTTGGTCAAATACTTGAGATACTACCCTGCCTCCTAATGCTACCTCGACAAATTCAGAAAATTCGGTTAAAGGAATGCCATAACGTGCCAACATTTCACGTTTGGGTTTGATTTGCAGTTGCGGCCGTTCCACTTGTTGTTCGACATTCAAATCTGCGACTCCTTCTACTCCTGAAATGGCTGTTTTGATTTGGTTGCCGAGATTGAACAGCTGATTCAGATCGGGACCGAAAAGTTTGATTGCAATGTTGGCTTTTGTACCCGAAAGCATAGCATCGATACGGTGTGAAATCGGTTGTCCAATCTCGATATTAACACCTTTGAGGACACTAAGTTTTTGTCGGATTTCAGCAATAAGCTCCTCTTTTGATCTCTCATCGAGAATATAGGGTGCCTCAATTTCCGATGCGTTGACACCGAGTGCATGTTCGTCCAATTCGGCACGACCGGTTTTACGGACTACGGTTTGGATTTCGGGAATCTCTAACAGAATCTCTTCCACATTACGCCCCACTTTGTCTGACTCTTCGAGAGAGATACCAGGCATCGTGGCCACATTGATGGTGAAGGCACCCTCATTGAATGGGGGCAGGAAGTTGCGGCCCAGACTCAAAAAGATTGCCACTGCGACAACAAACAACCCGATTGTACTGCCCAACACAATGCGTTTGTGTACGAGTACCCACTCCAATGCCGGTTTATAAATATGTTTCAACCAACGGGACAGGAACGGTTCTTTGTCACTTTTGCGCAAGACCTTCTCTCCAGTCAGCAGGTAACTACATAGTACGGGAGTTAGGGTGACTGCTACAATCATTGAAGCAAACAGGGAAACAATGAACGAGATTCCTAACGGACGCAACATTCGTCCCTCCATGCCACTGAGGAAAAAGAGCGGAATAAAAGCGACGATTGTGATGATGGTGGCATGAACGATCGAGGTCCGGATTTCCGTTGAAGCATCATAGACAACGCGCAACGTAGGACGTCGTTGTTCTTTGGGCAATCGATGGTTTTCGCGCAGACGTTTGAATACATTTTCGACATCGATAATCGCATCATCTACCAGAGAACCAATGGCAATGGCCATACCTCCCAAACTCATGGTGTTGATTGTCAATCCCATTAGTTTTAGTGCTAAAATGGCGACTAAAAGAGACAGAGGTAAGGCAATCAATGAAATAACCGTAGTGCGTACATTCATCAAGAAGAAGAACAGTACGATTACGACGAACAGTGCTCCTTCAAACAGCGATTTCTGGATGTTGTCGATCGATCCTTCGATGAATCGAGCCTGCCGGAAGCTGTCGGTCGATAGATGAATGTCAGCAGGTAATTGCGTTTGAATCTCAGCGATAGCTTTGTCCAGCTGTGCGGTCAGTTCCAAAGAGTTGGTGTTGGGTTGTTTGGTGACAGTCATCAATACAGCCGGCTTGCCTTTTTCCGATGCAATACCCATTTTGGGTGCTTTAGCTCCTGTACGCACATCGGCTATATGTTCGAGTAGAATAGGATTCCCGTCAACCGTTTTGATAACCGCTTTACCCATCTCTTCGGCTGAGGTAGTCAAAAGCATTCCACGAATAATGTATTCGTTGCCGTATTGGTTCAGCACACCTCCATTTGAGTTGCGGCTTAAATTATCTACAACAGCCAACACCTCATCGAGAGAGACGTTGTAGTTTTTCATGCGAATGGGATCCAACAGGATTTGGTATTCTCGTATGTCGCCTCCGATAACGGTGACCTGTGCTACGCCTCCCGTGGAAAGCAGGCGGGGACGAATGTTCCAGTCTGCAATGGTTCGCAACTCCTCGAGTGATGTGCTGTCCGAGGTTAATCCTACAATCATGAGTTCGCCCAAAATCGAGGATTGAGGTCCAAGAGTCGGATTTCCAACGTTGTCCGGTAATGTCGCTGATACTGCAGCGAGCTTTTCAGAGACAATTTGTCGGGCCTTATAGATGTCGGTTCCCCAGTCGAACTCCACCCATAACACAGAAAAACCGGTAGTCGAAGAAGAGCGTACACGGCGAACGTCGGTTGCTCCATTGACAGCGGTTTCCAAAGGGAACGAAACGGTACGTTCGACCTCTTCAGCGGCCATTCCAGGGGCTTCGGTCATCACAACGACAGTAGGAGCATTCAGATCAGGAAACACATCCACCTCCATTTGCTGGGCCGTGTAAGTGCCTACACAGAGTAGCAGAACCCCCATAATCATTACCAACAGTCTGTTGTGTAATGAAAAGTTGATGATTTTATTCAACATGGCAGTGGTGGTTTAGTGTTGATGACCGTGAGGAATGGCTCCAGAGAATGAGGCCATTTTGACGCGATATGCTCCGCGACTAACCACTTTGTCACCCGGGGTCAATCCTGAGATGATTTCGACATATTCTCCATCATTGCCACCGAGTTTAACCTCTTGCTTACGGTAACAGTCGCCATCAATCTGCACAAACACAGAGTATAGGCCCTGTTCCTCGATCAGAGAACTGATCGGTACAATCAGGCTGTTTGCCTGAGGAGAAGCGATGAGAAAAACCTCGACAAATGCTCCCGATACAATACCGGCCCGGTTGTCGAATTCAAATGTGATCGGAATATAGGCAGATGTACCGTCCGATGCTTTGCCAATCGAGATAAGGCGCCCTCCTAAATCTTTGAGCGAATAGATCTTATTGTCGTATGAAGTTTTGAATTTGGCACTTGTAATGGTAGACAATAGACTATGATAGCGTTGAGAGACCTCTGCCCGTAATTTAAGACGACGATTTTGTGAAATAGTTGCCAGTGGTTGCCCTACAGCTACATACGCTCCTTCAGAGATGGCAACACTGGTTACATAACCGCCAATAGTGGCACTGACTCCGGTCCCTTGGTTGGTTGTCTTACCGGCAACGGCCTCTTGTGCCGCTTTTGCATTTTCATAAGCCAAACGAGTTTGCTCGTATTCAGCTTGAGAAATGATCTTTTCTTTTACCAAGCTCTCTGCTCGTTCAAATGCGGCTTTGGCTTGTATGTATGTGGCTTGAATTTTTGCAGCGTAATCCCCTTCTGCGATCTCTTTTGATGAGATGTAAAACAGTGTTTCTCCTCGATTGACAGCCGTACCTTCAGATAATTTTTTCGAGGAGAAGGAGACGATACCACTGACAGGGGCAACAACGGTTGCTTCATCGCCCTGTGCAGAAAGGATTTGTCCGCTGGCTGGGATGATTTCGTTGAAGGTGACAGGTTTGACATCATACACCGCAAAATCAGTTTCTGCTGCCTGCTCTTTGGTAAAGACGATCTCTCCTGCAGGATGTCCGGATTCAGCAGCATGTTCTCCTTCATGATTGTGCTCTCCTTCGTGTTCGTCGAGTTCATGAGCGTGGCCTTCATGCGCCATTTCCGATTCGTGCGATGAATGGTCGTGTGTGTGATGCTGGTGCTCGCCACAGCCGATAAACATTGCTGCGGTGAGTAATGTTACAGTGATTTTATACATAATCATAGCTTTGTGTAAGTACATACTGAATTTCCTGCCGATGAGTTTTCAAAAGAATACGGCAGTATGCACATCGTGGAAGATGTGGGTTAAGCTATGAATGCAGGAGGAGCACGTAATGCTGAGACCTCATAAACTTGCACCTCATTTGGAAGTGCAATGCCTGGTACATATTCCCATGGAGATTCGGGAATATCAAGGGTTATAGTTGAGGTCGTTATACAAATGAAGTAAAGATGTGCAAAAAGAAAACAGTCGGAAGTATGTTGGTCATGGGAGTGGCACAGGCAATACAGATGACTTTTGTCATTCGGGTGCTCTGACATTATAAATAGCTGACGCAGATCACAGGTAGCATCATTTTCCGGATGGCTGTGTTTGTCAGCTGTGTTGTGCCTGCATTCGATGCAGTTGTCTGCGACGCTAAAACGAATCGTTCCATCGCAATGGTGATGATGAGGCAATACCGATAGCACCAGCATCAAGATGCCGGTACACAGCAAAATGATTTTTGCGCTTCGTTGCCTCATTGCATTGTGATGTTAGATATTTGGGGCAAACCATTATGCCACTTTGGGCGTTTTGCCGACTTGACCCTTTTTCAACATGCTCCGATAGATCTTATCCATGATAATGGCAATAGCTCCACCTCCGGTTACGTTACCGGCAGTTCCGAAGCTATCCATGGCAATATACAGGGCAATCATCAAAGCTTGCAAATCGGCATTAAATCCGAGAATCGATGACAGCAAGCCGAGTGCCGCCATAATAGCTCCTCCAGGTACTCCCGGAGCTGCTACCATCGCAATACCAAGCATGAAAATGAATCCGGTATATAATTCAAATGTGATTGGATAGGTATCCGGTGTCATCCACATGATGGCCAATGCACAAGCGACAATCTTCAGAATACTGCCTGAAAGGTGGATGGTAGCACAAAGCGGAACAACAAAACCAGCCAAATCGGGATGAACACCCATTTTGATTGTCTGTTGGAGCGAAACCGGGATGGTTGCAGCAGACGATTGGGTGCCCAATGCTGTAGCATAGGCAGGCAGCATGGTTTTTAATAATTTGAGCGGATTGCGTTTAGCGATTAATCCGGCAATCAGGTACTGGATCAACAGCAGTGCAATATGCATGACAAAGATGATGATGATCACCTTCAGGAATAATTTCATAACTTGAGCGGCTTGTCCTTCTGCACCCATTTTCAGAAAGATGCCGAAAATGTAGAGGGGTAACAAGGGAACAATAACCTTCCCGATCAGCATATTGATAATGTCTCCAAATTCACTGAGGACATCTTTGAATGCGCGACCGGGCAAAGCAGCCAATCCTAATCCAAGGATAAATGAAAGTACCAGTGCCGATACTACGTCCATGAAAGGTGGCATGGCAATGGTGAAAAAAGGTTCGATAGTTGAGCTCGAAATCGATGCTAATGGATTGGTCGCTTCGACTGCGGTACCAGCTGCCGAAACGACGTGTGCCCCACCCCCTGGTAAAAGATAAGGGAATGTTGCCAGGCAGGTGAAATAGGAGAAAAATCCGGCAAACAGGGTTGAAACGTAAGCGACGAGAGCGGTGATTCCTAATAATTTACCAGCTCCTGATCCCAAATCGGCGATTCCCGGTGCCACTAATCCCACGATGATTAACGGGATGGCAAAGCTTAAGAAGTTACTGAAAATGGAGTTGAAAGTAACGAAGATTCTTACCATACTTTCCGGGAAGAACCATGAACAGCAAATACCGAGAACGATTGCAATGACAATTTGCAGCAATAAGCCGACCTTGAGACGTCGTTTCATTTGATGAAAATTAATTTTGCCGATAAATATAGGGATTTTTTCTCAAAGGAATGGTGTTTTATGATAAGTTTATCACCATTTGTTAAAAATGGTGAAATTTTATGGATATAAACGGGTCTAAAATATTTTTATCCGATCTTGTAAGAACGCGTTGTTATTTTGTTAAGATTGCCGTGCTGCACGTAATGTAATTAGTGTAATTTCCGGATAAGTCCCGATTCGCATGGGGTACATCACATATCCCATCCCATCATTGATATACAGATATTGGTTCCCCTCGGAATATAGTCCGCTCCATCGAGGATACATCCAACGTGCAGGTGACCAAACCTTTTTACCAAAGTGTAGTTTCATTTGCATAGCGTGTACATGACCGGACAGAGTCAGATCCGCTTTGCCAGTCTTGCGAATTTCATCCCAATTTTGCGGTGTGTGTGAGATTGTGATGTTAAAAGCACTGTCCGATACATTGTGGTAGGTCGCATCCAAATCACATCCACCCAATCCTGTTTCGCGGCCGTTATGAAAACCATCCCGTGGATAGTTGACCCCGGAGACCACTATCGAATCTTGTCCTCGATGGATAGCTATGGAGGTATTATTCAGTAACTGCCATCCCATTTGTTGTTGTTGTTGGATAAGCTGTACAACGCTGGCGGCAGGTGTGAAAGTGTCGTCGGATTGAGGCTTCATATAAAAGCCCAAATCGTGATTGCCGAATACAGAATAGACGCCATCTATACTTTGTAGTGAGGAAAGAGCTTTCATCTCTTTGGATGTCAATTCCCGGGCATTGGTATTGACCAAATCACCTCCATTGACAATCATGTCAGGATGTATGTCGTTAATGGTTTCAACCATTCGGGTGATCAACGTGTTTTTGGCTCCGTAGTTACCGATATGCAGATCTGTAAACATTGCGATTTGATAACCATCAAAAGCTGCGGGAAGTTTGTCGAAAGTAAGGGTAACCTCTTTTACTTCAATGTGGTTGCGACCGCGTGACGCTCCATAAATCATTACTCCCAGACAATAGACTCCTAAAGCCAGGCCGAGTATGGAAAACCAGTACGTTTTGCGTTTGCGAATTTTAGAAATGGGATAATCAAGTGACGAAATGAGCAGATAGATCAGTTTGGGCACAATGGTCATCATGAAGATGGCAATGGTCCACAAAATGATTTGTACCTGTGTTTGAGAGGCTGCATTGGTTGCAGTGCGGTATCCGATCAGGGCACAGATGATCGCAATATCGATGATTAGAAACGAGATTAGATAGCTTCGGTGTACCCATGGTTTGGCGAATATGCTTTTCAGGCGGCGGTAAATTAGCAGATCTTGTAGAATGGAAATTACTGCCAATAGCCCGATAAAAAATTTCAACATGATTAATAAAATATGGATGTTGAGCAAAGATAGTGAAAATCCGTGAGTTGTAAATGGATCAAAATCTGGCTTATCGAATGCGCATCTAATTGGATGGAATAGACTGTCTGTTATCCAATTGATGAAGATAATGCAAAGTTTAATTCACTATTGGTCAGAGAGGTGCAATAACTAATCATATCTCTATATTTTAGGGAATGTGAAATTGCTCGTTAACATGATGGAGTCGCCATGAAAAGATATGACTTGGAGCTATTGATCTGTTTTAGGGAGAATGAGAATAGCATTAGCTACTTTGCGGGGAATACGAATAAACGCAATTCTATCCGAAGGTCGGTTGACGGTCTTACGTTGTTGCGACCATAAAGTCGAAGAGCCTCCTCCATCCAAATTCAGTGCATTTTGCATCCCGAGCATATGGCATGTCCAGGCCAATTCGACTCGGCTCATCCCATCGGCACCTTTTTGTCGGCCATCTATGACCAAAAATGTGAGCGTACTATCCGCATGCATGCCGATGATCGTACGTGGATGGCGTTTATCCTGAGTCTGAGGTGAACGGAAAAGTTGCCTCCCATTATATACTAACATGGGACCGGCACTTAAAACATTGGGATAAGATCGATGCCATAGGGAATCTTGTGAGGCGATTTGTGGTAAATCGTTGAGAAAATGCACGGTTCCTGAACTGTCCATGGCAATTGCTGTAGTACCCAATCCTCCCGTATAATCGATTATGGTATCATGGATCTTCAAAAAGTAGCAGGCGATGGCTTTCCGAGTTTTGGTAACGAAATAGCCTCCGTTTACGGCTGCGGTTGCATGAGAATGTATGCCCAGCCGTTTAACCTTTTGCCGTTTGGTGTTTTGAATGGGTTGGAGAGAGAAAAACTTTGGATCAACATCCATGCGATAGATTTGTTGATCAGAATCAAATAAACGTATTGAGGCTTTGCTGATTATCAGGCCTTGGTGTGATTCCAAAGTATCCCATGAGGCGCGTAATAGAGCTAACGAATCAATTCGTGTTTGAGCTTGGATAGGCGTGCATAAAGCGAGCCCAATCAGGAAACAGCCAATGCTCCAAACCGTAAAAGATCGTTGTCTCTGGTTCATTTTTATAGGGTAAGATGTTTGGTATAGTATTGATAATCAAGTTGGTTTGAGTACATAATTACTTGAGGCTAAGTAATTGCAATCTCAAAAAACATTGTGCATAGACACAACAAATCTTTTGTAACAATCTTAAAAGTCCAAACGTCATTCATGATAGCAAATTGAGATTGGATCGTTGCATCAAGGACAGAACTGATGCAACGATCCAATCCTTTCACCAAAATGAAATACAGTCAGGAGGACAAAATATCCTTCCTATCCATAAAACTCAATCTGACGCTTATTTGTTGTATAATTTTCCCAAATTTTCTTGTACGCGTTCATCAAACAGATAATCGTCATACTCCATGTATTTGTCGATCATACCATTGGGGGTAATTTCGATGATACGGTTGGCTACTGTATTGATGAATTCGTGGTCGTGTGAGGTCATCAGTACAATCCCTTTGAATGAGATTAGTGCATTGTTGAAGGCCTGGATAGATTCCAAATCAAGGTGGTTGGTCGGTGAGTCGAGTAACAAGGTGTTGGCCTGTTTGATCATCATGCGGGCAATCATGCAGCGCATTTTCTCTCCTCCCGAAAGTACGTTGACCTTTTTGTAGATCTCTTCGCCACTGAAGAGCATTTTTCCCAAATAACCTCGCAGATAGAGCTCGCTGGTGTCGTCCGAGAATTGTGCTAACCAATCGATGATGGTCAGCTCATTGTTAAAGAAATCGGCATTGTTCAGAGGCAGGTATGCTCGGTTGATCGTCACACCCCACTCTACCATGCCGGTGTCGGGTTGATCGTTGCCGGCAATAATCTCGAACAGTGCGGTAACTGCACGCGGCTCACGGGACAAAAAGGCCACTTTGTCCCCTTTTTCAATGGTAAACGAAACTTTGTCAAACAATTTTTCGCCATTGATCGTTTTGCTAAGCCCATCTACAGCCAAAATTTTAGTTCCGGTTTCACGTTCTGGTTGGAAGATGATACCCGGATATTTGCGCATCGAAGGTTTGATCTCTTCGATGTTGAGTTTTTCGAGCATCTTTTTGCGACTTGTGGTTTGTTTGGACTTCGCTACGTTGGCACTGAAACGTTGGATAAATTCCATCAACTCTTTGCGCTTCTCTTCCGCTTTTTTGTTCTGGTTGGCCTGTTGACGGGCCGCTAATTGACTGGATTCATACCAGAAGCTGTAATTACCTGAAAAAAGATTGATGTCGCTGTAATCGATGTCAATGATGTGGGTGCTGATCGCATCCAGGAAGTGACGGTCATGCGAAACGACCAATACGGTATTTTCATAGTTGGCCAGATAGTTTTCAAGCCACATGATTGTATTGACATCGAGGTCATTGGTCGGCTCGTCGAGAAGCAGATTGTCGGGTTTGCCAAAAAGAGCTTGTGCTAACAGGACGCGCACCTTCTCTTTGGCATTCAGGTTCCCCATCAGTTCGTAGTGCAATGACTCTTTGATTCCCAAGCCGCTCAACAGATTGGCTGCATCACTTTCGGCATTCCAACCATCCATTTCAGCGAATTTTTCTTCAAGCTCTCCGGCACGGATACCATCTTCGTCAGTAAAATCGGCTTTGGCATAAAGGGCATTTTTTTCATTCATGATATTCCACAGCGGTTGGTGCCCCATGAGTACGGTATCCAATACCGTGTGTTGATCAAACTCGAAGTGATCCTGTTTCAATACAGACAAACGTTCGTTGGGCCCAAAACTGACAGAACCGCGTGTGGGGGTCACATCACCGCTTAATACCTTTAAAAAGGTGGATTTCCCTGCCCCATTGGCACCGATTACACCGTAACAGTTGCCGGGAGTGAATTTCAGGTTTACCCCTTTGAATAATACTCGTTTGCCATATTGTACTTCGAGATTGGATACTGTGATCATGATTTAGTGTTTTCTATGAATGTGGTTTTGACAGATGGTCGTTCGGAATCCGATAACCGTATTGACTTACGGGGTGCAAAAATACAATAAGATGTGTAAAGATTACTGTAAATGGCTTAAATATGCGTGTTTATTATTGCGTACACATCGTGGAGATCGTCAAGAGGTAAAGAAAAAGTTCCATGACAATACCCCAATCATGGAACTTTTATTGTTTTGAAGTGACAATTAGAATTTAAAAGGAGCTGCTCAACTTTCGCATGCTGATCCAGTTATTGCAGACTAAGGAGCATTCTCCTAATCAATTTAATTAAAGAATTGAAGGTGTTGCATTCCAAAATCTCGATGCTTTTATTGGTTGTCATCGTCGCCTCGTTGCTCGTCCGTTTCGGTCAATTCGTCGAGTGTAATATGTAATGGAGCGACAAAAGATTGCTTTCGATATTGACACTCTTCCATTTTACAATGTTCACAGTGTCTCTCTTCACAAGAATCTGAGTGTACAGAGAGTGTGACACGATCTGAAAAATCCCGTTCGATGGCCGATTTCAGAGCCAGGCAGGCATCATGCCCCTGGCCAATTGTATAGTAGCATGGCATAGTGAGATCGCAATCGATGTAAAAGCTGCTACCGTATTTGATCATTTTTAAGTTATGGATGTCGATCCAGTCTGGACGTTGATTTTGGGTGATGGTCAACACCATTTTATTGAGAAACTCTTTGTCTGCTTCGTCCAACAAGTCAGCGATTGTTCGACGCAAAATGGAAATACCAGTGACGATGATGATTGAACCGAAGATCAAAGCCAATGCACTGTCGATCCACCCAATCCGTGTGTAATACAGTAGTAACAACCCGACCACCAAACCGATGGTTGAATAGGTGTCCGATTGAAGATGTTTGCCGCCTGCGATCAGTGCGATAGAGTTGTACCGTTTTCCCATGTGGATACTGTATGCCCCCATAAGATAGTTCAGTACTCCTGCCGATGCAACGACGATAATACCGATATCAAGTTGTCCGATTTCAGAGGGGTTGAAGAGTCGTCGGATGCCTTCAAAAATGATAATTCCTCCGGCGACCATGATTAGTAACCCTTCGATTGAAGCCGAGATCAATTCCACTTTACCATGTCCGAATGGGTGCTCCGCATCTTTAGGTTTGGCAGCCCAATAGAGACTATATAGGCTAATGAATCCAGCAATTACATTGACAATACTTTCCATGGCATCGGTCAGAATCCCGACCGAATTGGTTACCCAAAAAGCGATGAATTTACCGAGCATGATTGCGGCAGATCCACATACAATCCAACGTTGTACCTTCTGTTTGATGGCGTCTTCGCTATTCATGATCTATATAAAATAAAGGAATAATTACATCCAGCGTAACGAGGCTTTGCAGGTTGCAACACCTGTGTCTGCCAATTTGATTTCAAATTTATCGAAATTATCATCGTTCTCCATGACGATTTGGACCAGTTGTCCATAACGAGTCTCGTGTAGGAAATTGATGTCTAACCGGCATAAACGTTGGTCTGTGAATTTTTTGAGAGGCAGCATATCGACCATCCATTGCACATATTTCATGCTGTTGGTGTGTTGGTTGAAATCGATGTCACTGTATCGAATCAGATGTGATTCCGTAACCGTGCCGTTAATTTTGGTGATTTTGGCAGGTCGCTCGATAGGTGGATCTTGTGGAATGATGGCAGCTTGATATTGACCGATATTGCGAAGGTCGAGCGGCAGACGAGTCTTGAAATCGATCATCGACCAATTGGTACAAGCTTTGCCGATTATCGAGCCCTGCATGTCATAAAGAATAAAGTTACGGGTTGACATCAAGCGGTTGACATCACTGACCCAGGTTTCGATTTGGTATGTTTCGTATTCGTCCGGGTACCGTTCCATTTCGATGGCCATACGTGAAAGCACCCAGGTGGTGTTATTACTTTGCATCCAACGCAACCCGAATCCTAAACGGTCTGCGTCTTCACCCGCAGCATGCAAAATATGGTCGCCGAGTGTAATGATTGATGCACGTTGAGTCAGATCAACCTCACCTGGTTGAATCCGGTAATCGTATTTACCACATTCCATAGCTCAAATCGAATTTAAAATGCTTACGATGAAAAATGCTCTGACCGGAATGAAATGGACCGGTCAGAGCGTTTTGGGTGTTTGAAAAATCACCTACAACTGCGTACAGTTATAGTGCAATTCAAGTGCCTATTTGTATTCGTCCCATGCTTTGATGGCAATGTCTGTCATCTTCATGGAACAGAAAGCGTGAATGAATGCCGCTGCAAGACGGGCATTGGTGATCAGTGGAATATTGTGATCTACGGCAGCACGACGAATCTTGTAGCCGTTGGTGTGTTCGCGGGTGGTGTGATCACGAGGAATATTTACCACCAGATCAAACTTCTTGTCGGCAATCAGATGCAATACGTTGTCCTCCTTGTTTTCATCCGGACGACTTACTGCAATGGCTTTGACTCCATTCTCCATCAGGAATTGTGCAGTTCCTGAAGTGGCGTAAATTGTATAACCTTTCTTATCCAACTCGCCGCAAGCTTCGAGCATATCGACTTTTGATTTAGCCGATCCCGAAGAAATCATGACATTCTTCTGTGGAAGCTTGTATCCTACTGCAATCATTGAGTTGAGCAATGCCTCGTTGAAGTCATCACCCAAACAGCCAACCTCACCGGTCGATGCCATATCGACGCCGAGAATCGGATCAGCATTCAGCAGACGTGCAAACGAGAACTGTGCAGCTTTGACACCGATGTAATCCACGTCGAATTTGTCGGGTCTGTTATATGGGGCGTCAAGCATGATTTTAGTCGCAGTCTCAATAAAGTTGCGTTTGAGAATTTTGGATACAAACGGGAAACTGCGGGATGCACGCAAGTTGCATTCGATTACTTTGATCTCATTGTTCTTAGCTAAGAATTGAATGTTAAATGGTCCGCTGATATTCAACTCTTTGGCAATCTTTGCACTGATCTTTTTGATGCGGCGACCGGTCTCGAAATAGATCTTCTGAGCCGGGAATACCAATGTCGCATCACCAGAGTGTACACCAGCAAACTCTACGTGCTCAGAGATCGCGTAGTCAATGATATCGCCTGCATGAGCCACTGCATCGAATTCGATCTCTTTGGCATTTTCGAGGAATCGTGAAACCACTACGGGGAACTCTTTGGATACTTTGGCTGCGATGCCCAAGAAGTGTTCCATCTCCTCTTTAGTATGGCAGACACGCATAGCAGCACCTGACAATACGTATGATGGACGAATCAATACAGGGAAGCCGACACGATCCACAAATTCGTTTACATCCTCCATTGAGGAAAGCTCTTTCCATTCCGGTTGATCGATGCCCAGGTTGTCAAGCATCGAAGAGAATTTATGGCGGTTTTCAGCGCGGTCAATCGAAACAGCAGGCGTACCCAAAATAGGTACATTTTGGCGTTGCAGCTTCATCGCGAGGTTATTCGGAATCTGACCTCCCACAGAAATCATTACGCCGTTCGGTTGTTCCAAATCGATGACATCAAGCACGCGCTCTTCAGAGAGTTCGTCAAAATAGAGTCGGTCGCACATGTCATAATCGGTAGAAACCGTTTCAGGGTTGTAGTTGATCATGATAGAGGTATAACCCAATTTGCGTGCTGTTTGTACAGCATTTACCGAGCACCAGTCAAACTCAACAGAACTACCAATGCGGTATGCACCAGACCCCAACACAATGACCGATTTGCGATTGTGGTAGTAAGCAATATCATGCTCTGAACCGTCGTATGTCATGTAGAGGTAGTTGGTCAATTCCGGATGTTCTGAAGCTACCGTGTTGATTCGTTTTACGGAAGGCAATACTCCCAGACGTTTGCGGTAGTTGCGAACTTCGATCACCTTCTTTTCCATGCTGCCGGTCGGATTCTCTACCAGGCGGGCAATCTGGAAGTCAGAGAAACCGAGACGTTTAGCTTCACGCAATACATCGGCAGGAAGTTCATTGATCTGGTTGTATTGTTTAATTACCTGTGAGTAACGGTAAATGTTTTCCAGTTTCTCAAGGAACCAGGTACTGATTTTAGTCAGATCGTGAATCTTCTCAACGGTATAACCTTTTTCAAACGCTGCAGCAATGGCGAACATGCGCATATCGGTTGGATTGGCCAATTCGTCATCCAGATCTTCGAATTTCAGATCGTTGTTGCATACGAAACCGTGCATGCCCTGTCCGATCATACGCAGACCCTTCTGGATAATCTCTTCGAAGCTCTTACCGATGGCCATGATTTCACCGACAGATTTCATGCTTGATCCGATACGGCGTGAAACGCCGGCAAATTTGCTCAAATCCCAACGGGGAATCTTGCAGATCATATAGTCGAGTTCAGGAGCGACATAGGCAGAGTTGGGCGTTCCCATCTCGCCGATTTCGTCCAACGTATATCCCAAGGCCAGTTTGGCGGCTACGAAAGCCAGCGGATAGCCGGTTGCTTTTGATGCCAAAGCTGAAGAGCGGCTTAAACGTGCATTTACTTCGATAACGCGGTAGTCATCGGTTTCAGAATTGAACGCGTATTGGATATTACACTCTCCGACAATACCGAGGTGGCGGATTGTCTTTTTCGACATCTCCTGCAAGAAGGTCAACTCTTCCTGATCGAGTGAGCAGGTAGGTGCTACGACGATACTTTCACCGGTGTGAATGCCCAGTGGATCAACGTTCTCCATGCTGGCTACCGTGAAACAATGGTCGTTTTTATCTCGGATTACCTCAAACTCGATCTCTTTCCATCCTTTGAGCGACTCCTCGACCAAAATCTGTGGAGCGTATGAGAAGGAGTTTTCGGCCAGTGTGCGCAACTCATCCATGTTGTTGCAGAAGCCGCTGCCCATGCCGCCCAATACGTAAGCCGAACGAATGATAATCGGGAAGCCGATCTAGTCAGCGGCTTTAAAAGCATCCTCCATCGTGTTGACCGCAATGCTGCGTGGAGTTTTGATGTTGATTTCATTCAATTTCTTCACGAAAAGGTCGCGGTCTTCGGTATTCATAATTGCTTCGACCGAAGTACCAAGCACTTGAACCCCGTATTTCTCAAGCACTCCGTTACGATGCAGTTCTGTACCGCAGTTCAGCCCGGTTTGTCCGCCGAATGCAAGCAGAATGCCATCAGGACGCTCTTTTTTGATCACCTCTTCGATGAAATGGGCGTTCAGAGGCAGAAAATAGACGCGGTCGGCAATGCCTTCCGAGGTTTGGATGGTCGCTACGTTCGGATTGATCAGGACGGTAGAGATACCCTCCTCTTTCATTGCTTTGAGTGCTTGTGAACCGGAGTAGTCGAACTCACCGGCTTTTTCGGTTCTAATTGCGCCTGAACCCAGGACAAGTACTTTTGAGAGTTGTGTCTTCACGATCAGGATATTTTTCGATTTGTTAAGAAAATTCCATCTGTTGAATCGACAATAGCATATTGTCGATTCCAATTCCAACAAAAGTAAGAAATATATTTCAAATTTAAGGCGTGTATTGTCTGTTGCGCAGAAAGATGTTGATTTTAATATGGTTGATTTTCATAATAAATGTATGTATATTAGGCCTATTATAATGTTTTGCTGATTTACGCCATATCGCTATGCATAAGAAAGTGGTGATATTTATTTTAGTCCTGGTTTTAGTGTGTACAGTTGTGTGAGCACAAAATGTGTGGTATTGTGCTACACGGTCATGTCCCCAGACTAAGAGCGAGTGTCGTGCGAATTGTGCGGAGCAGCCTTACTCTTCTGATGTAAATTGTTGGAAACAACCCTGTTCTTCTGCAAAGTGTACGGCAGTATGTAAGGGAAACAAGTCAAGAAGCAAAAGTGATACGGCAAATTGCTTTCAACAACAATGCAATAGGCTTGCCCTAAGAGTTCTGCAAAATAGTAAGGATAGAAATTATAAATAAAGCAGAATGTTTTAACGACATTCTGCTTTATTTATACTATTACCGCCCAGTCGGAATTGTGCAGAGATGTGATAGATCAAATCTTCCTGTGTGGGAAATGCTTTGAATTACAGGAGGTAAATGGATTAAGCTGACTACTGTAGAGAGATTAGCTCTTCTTTGCAAACCGTCAGCTTTTCTACCCCGTCAGCCGTTACGGCATAAGTGTTTTCAATGCCAAGAGCCCCTGTTCCCGGTATGACAAATTTGGGTTCGAGAGCAAACACCATACCCTCCGCCAAAATATCGCGAGAACGAGGTGCCAGTACCGGGGCCTCATTGATCTCGATGCCGACACCGTGTCCGATAAAACCAGCTTTTTGACGGTGTCCCATGAAATAGTCAGAGAGTCTGGCATCATTAGCCATTTCAGCTGCTAACTCATATAAATCTTTAGCGGCAACGCCAGGACGGGATTTTGCGGCAATGGCTTGATGAATGGCGATGGATGTTTCGTGTGCTTTCAGAGCCAATTCTTGTACCGAACCGATCGCATAGGTACGTGTCATATCCGTCATGTAACCGGTAAAGTTTCCTCCCATATCGACCATAAGACTCATTCCTTCAGTGAGGACAGTGCCGTTGCAGCCAACTGGAAGTGAAACGTCGAGGCCGGCTCCTCCCATGGCACCTGCAAATTTAGTTTATTGGGTAACAGGCGCAGAAGCTTCTTGTGCTGTAAATG
>OGYZ01000916.1_pt1 | contig 24754 bp, 16 predicted proteins | sample 1576681 | NCBI WGS metagenome assembly OGYZ01 (sample SAMEA3541480, study PRJEB24748) | human gut metagenome | biome: human gut; feature: human-associated habitat; material: faeces | place: China | collected 2012 | reverse complement strand
TATAGTTTGATTAAAATTAAAAGTTCCCCATTGTAGAATTAGACCATTACTAAATTTTACATATCCATTTTGAGCTAAATTTGATGCTACTATCGTACCACCAATAGAACCTTTTAAAGAATTTATTAAACTTTGCACAAATGCTGTTGTAGCAACTCTAGTGGAATTATCTGAAGTGCCTGGAGTAGCACTATACATTGCTCCATTTGCTGTTACATTTCCTGTTGTTTTTATATTCCCATTTCTGTGATTTATTGCTACACGTATAGGATTTCCACTACTACATAAATCTCTAAATCCTGTACTATACCAACTACCAATTAAAAGATTTACTTTATTTTGGCTTATAGCGGTATTTTCATCTACATCTCCTCCACCATATTTTATATGAGCAGAAGTTCCGCTTATTACTAAGTTATTTGCGTTTGTAGCATTAGATACATTATTTACTGTAGTTGTTGAAGTAGAACCACTCCCTTTTGTTATAGTCAAAGTGGCATTATTAGCGGTTACACCTTTTACATACGTTGTATTAATTGTTTGTCCTGCACTATCTTGTGTTGCCTTAGTAGCACTTCCACTTAAATTACCTTGAATGGTAGCACTGCTAATTAAATTCCCTCCAGCATAAGATAAGCTTGCTTTTTGTGCAACATTATCTTTATTTATAAGAGTTAAATTAGTAGTTCCACTATTACCTTTTAAGCAAAATCCACCTGCAACATCTTGGTCGCCAAAATAACAATCATCACCAGCTAAATTAAGTTTATTATTGGCTAGATTTAAAGCCCCTGTCATTGTTCCACCGCTAAGTTTAAGATAATTTGTATCTATTTGTAAACCATTTTTATCTTGTGTCGCTTTAGTAGCATTAGTAGCATTTGTAGCATTATCTGCTTGACTAGCACTTGCAACTTTACCTGTAACCCCAATAGTAACTTTATCATTATTAGCATCACCGACAAGACTGATATTTGTACCTGCTGCTAATTCTAAAGTATCTTGTTTGGCATCAGATTGTATTGTAGTTGAGCCTACTTTTACATTTGCAAAAGCATTTTGATTTACTTCAGCACCACTAGCAATACCATCTAATTTCTTTTTATCCGCATTACTCATATATCCATTACTACTTTGAGTTGCAGTAGTATGGGTATGATTACTTGTAGCAAAATAACTACTTTCTTTACCATTTAAAAGTGCAGCATTTAAATTTGTGTTTTCTGTACCATTATTTATGGGAATTTGACCATTTTCGTTTCCAACGGTTAGCCCTCGTAGTCTGCCTGCGTTTACAATTTGGTCATCTTTTAAAGCTCTATTTTGTTCTCTATCACCAGCAGGAAAGTCAGATAAATAACTATCATCTGCTGGAAAATTAATATCATAAGCCATATAAATCACCTCTCATACAAATAAAAAAGAGCAAGATTTTAATACCCTCTTGCTCTCCAATTAATATTCCCTCCGACATCAGAATTATTACTATCTAAAACTCTGATTTTAAAACTTTGTTTTGTTTTATCGGTTATTTCACAACGAACACCATATCCTAAAGCATATGGTGTTACGATTGGAACTATATAAAATTCTTTTTTATAAGTTATTGTAGTTCCACCAATAGGAATTTTTAAACTACCTTGTTCTTCTCTGTCTGGAACATCAATATAAATATCAATTTTATTTACTTCTGGAGTAATTGTATTATCTGCTGTTGATAAAATACATCTAAATTCTACATATCTAAAATCATATTGTGCTTCTGTAAAAACTCTCCAATCAGTCCACATTATGTTATCTTTTGATATTCTAAACTCTAACTTGGCATTTACACTTCCAAAGTGTCTGGACGTAGATAAAAATTTACAAGATATGTTTGCTGTAATTTCTTGTTTTACGTCTATAGTTTTACATAAATAAACTCCTTTGGAATAATATGTTCCATCTTCTTGTTTATCTAATTGCAAAACTTCACTACCACCAATTTCACTAAACATCATATTAGAATAATCACTAAATTTCCCACCTAAAGTTTGCCATGTATAATAACTTCCTCCGAACACTGTATGGTCGTGAGTACCATTTTTATCAACTATTTCATCTATAGTTAAAATAATATTTTTATCCGATAAGCTCTCTATTCTTAATAATTGAGAGTTTTCTTTTACAGAATATCTTCGACTACGATTTATAGCTTTAATCATATATTTAAATGTGCCTTCAAAACTAACTTTATACTCATACTGACTAACTGTAACACCAGAAACAATAGTAGTGCCACTATCCCAAGAATAGCCTTCTCGTATTTCATATCCGACAATATCATTTTCTTCTACTTTTGCCCATTTAAATTCCACATAATCTCCATTTTGATATGCTAAAAAGTCTTTAACATCTGAAGGTTCATATATAGCATATAAATTAGCTCTAGTTTCATTTGAATAAAAACCACTTGTATTTACAGATTTTACAATAACATTTATATTGCCACTGCTAACATCTGGACTAAATGAAACCATAGTATTGATTGTCGTTGCTATTTTTTTAGCAGTATCCCAAGAATTACCATATCTAACTTCATAAAAACTGATATCATACTCTTGCACTGCGTCCCAAGTTATATTAATTACAGTTTTGTCGTTAGTATCTTGTTTAACTACTAAATTTGTAACAGGAGAAGGATTTAAGTCAAAAGTACACTCAAAATGGGCAGGATATAACGAATAGTAGCCTGCCATTGAAACAGCCTTTAACCAAAAATGATATGTCCTTTCTACATTAATAACAACATCATAATAAGTATTTGTAATATGAGAACTAATTAATGTTGAATTGTCCCAAGAATCCCCCATACGAAGTTCATAATGAGAGATATCTAATTCTTCTGGTGCTGTCCAATATAAATGTAATTCAGTTTTTTTAGAAATATTTTGAGTACCATTAAAACTTTCTATATCATATGGTTCAATCATAATATGTGTAAATAAATTATTTTTACGTGATTCAAAATTTGCTACTGTAGTAGCTGTAACAGATAGAGAAATATCAAGTGATTGTGGCATAGTATAAGTTAAAGAATTTGTTATTGAAGTACCTATTTTTTCATCATTAATAAAAACAGAATATAAAACAATATCGTGATAATCTGTAGGAATATCCCATGTTACAATAATTTGACTTCGGTCTTTAGGATTTTGTTTAACTTTAACATTTTCTATAACATTTGGTGTTAACACTAATTGCAAGCCTAATTCCTTAGCATTAACACTATATTTATTATTATAACCTATAGCTTTTATAAAAAATTTATAATATCCTTCTTTTCTAATTTGATAAACAACATTATTAGAGCTAGATTTAGCTATAAATTTACCACTATTCCAATCTTCGCCCATTCGTATTTCATAATTTACACCATGAGGCACTCGTTCCCAATTAAATTGTAAATTACTTCTATCTGTGTCCATTTGGATTACTGAAAATTCTGTTATATCTTCTGGTTCAATTTTTATAGTTATTTCTTTAAATATGCCTTCGCTTTCAACATTAAAAATAGAATATGTTTTTACACCAATAGTATACGTACCACTAGAATTAGCAATATAACTATATGTTGTTCCATCTGTGGAATGTACCATTTTACCATTAACATAGATATTATATTTAGATAATCTACTATCTTCTACTTCGTTCCAAGATATATTTATTTGACTTAAGTTATTGCTATCTTGTTCTACTGTTAATTCAGATATATCTTCACAAGACATATCTCTTTGAGCTGTTAATGTTAAAGGGGTTTGAGATAAATTACCACCATTATCAACAGAATAAATATAGAAATTATGAGCTTCATTATCTAAAATTTCATAAGTAAAGCTAGTAGTTATAGTTCTTCCTATTGTTTCAAAATTTTCATCTTTGATTTCATAACATTTTAAGTCCTTATCTTCAACAGGTGTCCATACTAATTTAATTTCTGTTGAGTTTGGATTATACCATACTCTACCTTCAGTAACATCACTAGGAGGAGTGTCTTTTCCTGTAATATAATATGGTTCTGAAACATATCCTTCAGAACACCTACCAGACGTATTTTCAACAATAATTTTAAATCTATAATTAACATGAATTTTAGCATTATTAATAATGAAAATATTATCAATAGTAGAGCCAAAGTACTCCCATACTTCACTATCATCTATAGCATAATATATTAATATATTGCGAATATAAGGATAAGTAGGGAGAATAATATCACCTAAAATATCACTAACAATACTGCCATCAGAATTTATAAAATAATTTTGATTTAATACTAATTTTTTTATTTCTGGAACAACACCTGTTAATGAAGTTTCCTTTGTTCCATATTTGTAAATCTGCACAGTTGCACCTAGATAATCATTATAAATATTTTCATTGTAGTTTCGTGCAGATATTTCAAATGTACCATCATTATTTTCTTTTATTTCTGTAATTCTAAAAGGTTCCTCTTTAAATACATTATGAAAAGAAAATTCAATGACATCTCCAGGTTCTAAGTGCATTGCTTGTTGTCCTGTTTTAAAAGATATTGTTTTAAAACATATTGAATTATAATCTCTATAAAAACGAGCAAGCCTTAACGCTTGATTTTGACTCGTTGTACCTTCTAAACTAACAGATTTTTCTATAATTTTACCTCTATTTTTTTGGTCAGCAAAATCTTCTACAATAGCTTCAATACTATTCCAGTTATTCAACGGGTCAATGAAAGCAACAGAATATCTATTTGGTGTATCATCTAATGCTAATGGAGCAACAGATAAATCTGAAGAATTACTATCATTAAATTTATATACAACATTTTCTGGCTTTTCAATTCTTAAAAATAGCTTATCCTGTGAACACACCAGAAATCCACAGAAGTTGCCTAAAATATCACTTATCCAATCTAAAGCAGATTGTTTTTGGTCAATAACAATATTTAATTCATATCGTTTACAAGATACAGTTTCTCCACTAGAGCCTTTATAAGTAATTATTTCATCACAATAATCTGCTACTTCTTTAAAACTATCTTCATCAATATTTTCACTTGTTATCCATTTTCCTAAGCCAAAACGTTTAGATAAAATAAAATCTCTTAAACACATTGCAGGATTAGTTGAATATTTTGTTTCGCCTGTTCGTGTATCATAAACTTTTCTACCTTTTACAAAACAACTTACAGACGGATTGCCATTCAATTCGTTAGATACCATGAAATTCATATCTAACCATGCCATTTTAGGATAACCGCCGACATCTATATAATTTGATGGTGGTGTTGAATCATAAAAAGTATAACTTGTTCCACCTGTTACTGTAGATGCTTGTATATTAATAGGAGATTGATAACACGATATCGCACCGCCTAATTTATATTTATTAAAAACAGTCCTTGTTCTATGACCATGACCACTTCCACTAGGATATAATTCAGACCGTACAAACTCATAAAAATATCCATTATCTTCAAACGAATTACGTGGTGGAAATAATCCAGCAAAGGTTACTGTTTCAATAAATTGTTTTTCTTGTGAAATATCCCATAAATCACCAGGATATTTACTTGTTGTTGCTGTTGGAAAGGCTTCCCAACCATCACCTATTTTATTAATATAAGTTATTAATTCTGGAACACTTGTTTGCCAACTCCATAATGTATCAGCACTAGAAGCATCATCTTTATTTGCTAAGTATAAGTCTTTAGTTGTTCCATTACAATACAAATATAAATGTTTGCCTTTTTTATACACAGTTGCATCAGCATACATTGTATTTTGAATAGTAAATACTGTATTAGACGTCTGCTCACCTGTTGGAATAAGTAAATCATTAGCACTAACACTTTCAATACCTTCAATTCCACCTTCACATAAAACTACGTGCTTATGAAGTGTATTTTGGTCAGAATTTGTTTCATGAAACGTTTGATTTCCAGTTATTTTTCTATATCCATAAACAACAGGAATTGTTGCTGTGCTAGACATAGTTTCTTGTGCTTTATCAAAACGTTGAATATTAGGTGAGTTTGTATTGCTCGTTTTAGGCTTATGAGTTGCACTCCATATTGAGCTACCTAAAGAAGCACCTAAAACTGCTCCACTTAACCAATTAGCAGCATGAAGTCCAGTCCAAAATCCACCGCCTAAAAAGAAGCCACCAATAGTAAACAATGCTTTTCCGACACTTTTTCCTCCGCCTTTTCCCAAAATATCACCTCATTTCTACCTATAAACATTTTCAAATGGAATAGCAGGAAATCCACTAAAATTTTTCATGTTATTAAATCTATTTTGACAAGTTTCTTTAGTCTTATCACAGCCACGAATTAAAGTAGCTTCCATTCCGCCTTTAATATCACTTTGTAAAAAAGAATAATTTACAACTATTTTATTGCCTTCATTAGATAATATCAGTCGTGATTCACCTTTAATAAAAATTACTCCATCTTTCCAATAATTTGTTTCGTACGTAGATGGAAGTAAAATATTACTACTAGTTGAACCAGTGGCTAATTCTACGTTTGTTTCTTCTAATGATATACCACATTCAGAATCACCAAATTCACTATTACAACACAGTTGACAAGTTCTATTTGGAACTTCTATATTCGGCAATCTAGTATTTAAAGAAAACGAAAATACACCATCTGAGTAACTACAAGAATTAATATATCCCATAAAAGAGATGCTCTTTATGGTATCATCTTCTAAACTATCTGGATAAGATATTTTAAATATTGTTACGTCTGCACCTCTAAAATCAAAGCCATTACTTAAATAAGCTAATTTATCATAATCTCCATCACCTAAACTTATTTCACAAGTATCAATAACATTATCCATACTTCTATCAATAGTTTCTCTTTGAAATGGAATAGCCATATAAGTCTGTCCAGCAAATATGATATCTGTATCAGTAGCAGCTAAATAAACTGTTCCTGTTTTTAGCTTTACTATATAAAGTTCTATAAAAAAAGTGGCATCACTATCTTTCATTTCGCTCATTTTTTGCGGTAAAATTATCACATTATATCACTCCTTAACCTCAATTAACGTTATATCCAAAGTAGCACCTATCTTTTTGCCTTTTACATCATAAAACCATTGAGGTTCTAATGTACTTCCAAACCTATATATTTTTTTATTACCATCTCTAAACACATCACAATAAAATGTTTCTAACATTCCTTTGCGGTCATTGTAAAAATCAATAATTTCATTTATATATTCTGTTAATCCAGTCGTTGTAAACGTACAAGTAACTTCTGGTGAAGTCCACGTTTGTTGATATTGTTTTTTTCCATTTTCAAATTGTACAGTTCTAGTATTCCAATCATACTTTTCTGTAGGTTTTTCTCTTACATAAACTTTTAATTCTTCCAAAATAATCACTCCTACATAATCTATTGATTTTTAAGTGTTTTGTTGCATTGTTTTATCGTTTAAATCCACTAACAAAACCATTTATCCATAATTTTTTATGATAAACAGTGCTAATACTTTTACCATATCTAACAGGGACTTCCATTCCTAATACTTTTCCATATTCTAAATAAATACCAAAATGATAATCACCAGCTACATCAAACAATATAATATCTCCAAAAGAAAGTTCATTAAGATTTTTAGTTTCTTTAAAATTTTGTTTAAAATACCTGAATAAACGAATTGCACCATCTGTTTTTTGCCAATCTTTAGTAATAGGCTTTCCATCTTTAAAATCTTGTTTCCACCCATGTTCTTTATAAAATAATCGACATAATCCAATACAATCGCACCCATCAAATGAGTCTTGATTAAAATAATGTGGTATGCCTACATATTTATTAATATCTTCCAAAATAAACACCTCTTTTATGTAAAAAAAGACGTGCAAAATAAGCACGTCTTATCTAAAACCTCTTTTTTGATTACCATATAACAAACGTTGTAATGCTCTAGGGTCTTTTGCAAGTTCACCAAAAATTTCTTCTTTAGATGCCCTTGTATTTAAAATAGTAACATTGCCACCACTAGAATTATCTTGTTTAGCAATATTAGTTAAAATAAGATTTTGCTGTCCCAATAATTCTTCCATACGAGCATTGTTATTTTGTTTTTGAGCTTCTTGTTTGATGATATTACTTGCAATATTTGGATTTTTAAATGTTGGAATATAAGGCTCTGGAACAACTGCCCCACCAGCAGCAAATTTATCTAAATTCATTTGCTCTAATATAGCACCATATTTTTGTGTTGCATTTGCGTTCATAATGTATTCACCATTAGAAACAGCGATAAATTTACCCTGTTCTTCTAAATAAGCTAAAATACTATCACTAACACCTGTTCCTGCACCTTTAATTTTTCCACCATTCTTAACAGAATTTCCACCTGTTGCAAACTTTTCTAATGAGCCACCAGTAGAAAATAACCCTATTACACTAGGCAATAAACCTATATAACTACCAATATTATCACCTTTACCACCAGCAGTATTTACCATTGTTTGAGAACCAAAAGATGATACAGCACTTCCAAATTGACTTACATTTCCACCAAACTGCTGAATAGCCATTTCTTGCATATTAGCTGTTGTTGAAAACTGAATAGCATTTGCTGTGTCTTGTGCGGTATTTGCACTATCTTGGATAGTGTTAACATTATCCTGCACAGTTCCCTGTAACATATTCTGTGATGCTAATAACATATTCTGTGAAGCATTATTTAAGTTAGAACCTTGAGCATAGAAATTAGCAATGCCCTCTGTACTATTCTTTCTTTGCACTACTTCTGCTGTTGATAATGAAGCGTTAGCTACTTTTCCAATAGTATCATTGTTAGAATTAAAATTATCTACATAGCGTCCAGCTTCTTGTTGTTCAGTAGAATTTAATTTAAGTTTACCAAACCCAAACATATTTGAAACTAAATCCCAAACAGAATTTGTGGAATCTTTTATTCCCATTAACCTATCTAAGGCAACTTTGGCTATTTCATTCCATAAATCAGTCCAAATATCTTTAAGCGAACTACTGCCTTTAATCCAGTCATATAACATATTTGAAATAGTTTGTTTATTTTCTTTTGTTAATTTTCCAGACGTTTCTTCAGCTTTTTTCTGTAATTCATTTAATTTTGTTTGAATTGTGGTTATTTCTTTTGTTATTTCTTCTACTTTTGATTTATATTTACTACCACTAGAAACATATTTATCTCTTTCTGCATTTAACTTTGCGAGATATTCACTGTAAAGCTTAATTTGTTTTACAGTATTTTCATGGTCAGCTTTATTAGTCTGCCAAGCTAAACCATCATATGAGCCACCTCTAAACATTGCAAAATTAGATTTCCATAAAGACATTCTTTTATCTAAAATATCTAATTCATATTCTAATTCTTGTTGAGGTGTTTTTAAACCTTGAAATTGTTCTAATATAAGAAGAGAAGATTTCATACTTCTATTAGCTTCATCAGCTTTATCTTTAACATCTTTATATGATGATACTATATTTTCAAGGTCATTATCTCCGATTGTTTTTGAATAATCCTGTGCAACTTGCTGAAGTTGTTTATATGATAAATCTTTCCAATTATCAAAACCAGAATTAGTAAGTTTATCTTTCAATACACCTTTTCCAAAATATTCAGTTATTTTTTGTTCTATATTAGATACAGAATCACTAAATATTTTATATCTGTTTTGATATCGTTTATATTGTTGTTCTTCATTTTCATATTCGTCATTATTTGCTTCAAAATCAAATTCACCATATAAACTTTTTTTATTAGAAATATCATTTTTTCTTTGACTATATTCTTTGTCTTGTTGCTCTATGATTTCAAAAAACTTTTCAGAACTATTCTTTGCTCTATCTATTATCCCATTTATAAATGTACTTAAATTATCAGATAACTTTAATTTACCAATTTTAGAACCTGCATTTTCTAAATTTAATCCCATAGCATATTCAAATGAAGTAAATGTATCTGCTAAATTTGGAATATCCTTCCATGATTTACCACTAGCTCCGTTAATGCCTGTATATCCAAGATTACTATTAACAACAAAAGCTTTACCATCTGTTGTATATAAAATATCACCTGCTATTGGATTTTTTTGAGAATATTTTACATTCATTCCCATTGCATCAGTCATTTTTAACATCATAGAAATATCTTTAACATTTCTTAAATTATACATTTTTTCATCATCAATGCCATAAGCAGAAAAGAGATTTTTTACAAATTGAGTATCATTAAATCCTGTAGAATAAGCACCTTTGTTTGTACCTGTATTAATACCGCCCCAAATGTATTTAAAATCAGATAAACTACCATGAACTACCTTCTCTTGACTTGTTGAATTTCCATAATAACCACCATGCCCATCTGCTATTACAACATGGTCTGGTTCATCAAAAACACCATCAGAATCAGTAATTACAATATCTCCAGCATTAAAACCAGATTTTTTATTTAAAAATTTATCTGTGTCTTTTACGTTATTGTATAAATCAGGAACGTACATATCCATAGTATCAGCAAAACTACTATTCATTTGTCCTAAAAAAGCTTTAACAAAAGCGGTACAACCATTAGCACCATAATATTTACCATCTTCAACCATTTGGTCTGCCCATTGGGTTGCTTCTGACAAATTAGTTGTACTAGCTAATTCCAATTTATTGCCAAAACTAGAAGTACCATTAATAATATCATCATGTAATTTATTAAAAGCAGTTGCGTTTCTCACAGCTTCATTTGAACGTGAGCCATTTTCACCTTCATTGTATTTAACATACGCTTCAAAATAATCCCCATTAGCAAGGTCTAACATTTTTTTGAAATGTCTTACACCAGCATTGATATTATCGTAAATATCCCAAATATCTTCACCTGCAATCATTTTATCATCAGACACTTGCGTTAATCCTTTATATGGTGTTCCTTCTCCAGTTCTTACATTATAAGAACTTTCTTTTTGTACTAAAGCGTGAATCCAATTTTCATCAACACCATATCTAATGGAAGCATCTGCAATAGCTTTATCAATATTGCTATTCCCTGAACTAATCAAAGCTCCTGATTGTATTAAACCACTTGATATTGTAGATTTTAAATTATTAATACGACTTGTTTCATCAGCAACTATAGCAACTCTTTCTAAAACCTTATCATAATCAGCTTGCTGTTTAGCTAGTTTTTCTGCTTCTTTTTCTGCTTCTTTTTCTGCTTTAGATTTTTTCTTATCTTCATTACTTTGTGGCGGTTCAGCAATTTTATTTCCTCTATTTGAGTCTGCACCGCCTGTGTCATATTTATTGTCAAGAATTAAATTTGCACTTTCTATTTTGGCAGCATCTAATTTTAAATTAATTTCATTTAATGCTTTTTCTTTATCACTTAATCCTTTAATGGCATCTTTATATTCACTACTTTCTTCAATAGAAGATTGTTTTCTCCAATATTCTTCAGTTTCTTTTGATTTTTGTGCTTGTTCTGTAAATGTTTTATAGCCAATTTCATCACCTTGAGCTTTTGCTATCTTAGCTTTGCTATTTAAGAATAAAGTTTCTCCACCTTGTATCCATTCTCTTGCTTTAGCATAAGCAGCATAAGCTTTCGATAAAAGACCGATACCTTCAGCTTCTTCTTTCATGGCTTTTATTTTTTCTTTAGCTAATCGAACTTTTTCACCAGCTTCCCATGCGGCGTCATTAACCATTTTAACTCTTTGATTAACTTCATCTTGATAAGCTTTAAAAGCCACTTCTGCAACTTTTTTTATTGTGTCTATTTTTATATTTCCATTTTCATCAACTGCTACATTTTCTTCGCCAATTAAAGAGATAATAGCATCTTTAGTTTCCCCTAACATTCCTTGTATTTTATTATTTGTTTCTGTATCATTAGAATTTTGTTTTAAGGATTCATTTAAACTATTATATCGTTCAGCAAGTTTTGCAGCAGACTCAGAAGCTCTGACTAAACGATTATACTCTTGCTCTTGTGCTTCTATTTTGCTATCTATACCTTCAATCACTTTTTCCTGTTGTCTAGCTTCTTCTCCTAATGATTCTGTATAATCAGCTATCAATGGCAATAAAGCAGTTATTAAAGTTATAGCAATTCCTATTGGGCCGCCGAACGCACCGATAACTGAACCAAAAACTCTTGAAACTGCGGTTGCTCCACTTGTTATAGCTGAAAATATTTTTGTTGCTTTAGAAGCTTTACCTACAGAATTAGCAAGTGCTGTTGTTACTTGAACATTGCTCGCCTTTGCTTTTGTTCCCTCTTGAATAGCTTCTTTTTCTGCTAAAATTCCACCAGTAGACAAAAATCCTTTATTATAACTATCAGAAATATTTATTCCTAAAAAACCACCACTATTATTAGATTGTGTTCCATTGTTATAGTTTTGTCTAAGACCTTGAAAACGTCCTACAACTTCACTGCCTTTATTTAATAAATAAGGCAAACCTTTTAAGGCTACAGTAACAGCAACAATACCTTTTATCCAGTTAGACCAATTAAGATTAAGTTCTTTTACTCCAACAACAATATTATTTATTACTTCAACAACAGATTTTAAATCATCAATTACTCCATTTTCCCCAATGTTTACAAATAGTCCTTTAATATTAGTACTTAAACTTTCTAATTTTCTATTTAGTGTATTTAACTGAATATCAATCTGTTTATCAGTAAATCCAACTACTTCTTTAGAATTTAATAAACCAGACATACGAACTAATTCATTATAATCTTTTAAAATAGCTGTCATTTTAGATACTTGATATTTACCACCAGATAAAGTTAATAACAATTTGCTCGTTTCTTTTTCTGTAGTTTGCATCATTTGAGAAATATCTAAAATTATATCTTCCATACTTCTTAAAGATTGTGTACCATCACCATTATCTTTGTATACATTAATCCCAAAATCTTTTAAAGCTTCGATTGATTTATCAGATTGCATACTGTTAATAAAAGATTTAATGCTATTACCAATTTCATTACCACTTCTACCTGTAGTACGAACACCAGTAGCAATTAAAGCATTTAAAAATTCAAAAGATACACCTGCTTGATGAGCAGCAGCACCAGCTAAAGAAACACCTTCAGTTAAATCTTGTGCTGAAGCAGCACCTCTATGTGCAGCTAAAGTCCACGTATCAATAATACGATTAGAATTAACTAATAACTGGTTCGTATCATCTGTTTGTAATTCAAATTGGCTTAATGCAGATTCTAAACCCTTTGTAGCTTGCATTATTGGAAAATTATCAGCTACAGCAATTCTAGCAGCTTGTTGAGTTAAAAGATTAGTATTTGTAACACCATTTTCTCCTTGTCCATACATTCTACCAATAGATGCACCAGCAGAAATCACTTCTTCAACAGCAACTCCAAATTTAGAACCAATATCAATAAATGTGTTCATTTCTTTATTAACTGTTTTTAAACCTTCCATACGTTCCATTTCAGATAAATTTTTATCTAAACTATTCATATGTGCGTGTTCTATTTCTGGCATTACCTGCTCTACTGTTGCAAATCTACTTTCTAAATCTTTTATTACACCTATACTATATCCAGGGAGAATTAACGGAACAGAAGCTACTATAGAGGACATAATCCATGTTAAATGTCGTTGCATAGAACCAAAAAATTTATCTGTTGATGTTGCTGTTATTTGTGTTTGCTCTTTAAATCTTTGTAATGCTTCACTTGTTTTGTCAATAGCAAGCTTAGTTTCAGTCATTATATTTTTATAATTACTGTTTGTTCTTCCACTATCAATCCATGCTGTATACGCAGACTCATATACAGTTCTCAATGCACTCATTCGACCTGTCAATGTTGATGATAAATTAATTGCTTCGTCTAGTTGAGTTCTAATATTAGCAAAATAATTACCACGAGCTTCTTGATTAAAAGATGTTCTATCTTGTAATACAGGTAATTCTGAAACTCTCCCTCCACTAGAAACAACATTATTACTTGCATTTTTTAGTCTTTGCTGAACACTAGCATATTCTTGCTCACTTAATTGAATACCTAATTGTTTCTTTTTATTTACACTATCAAGAATATTATTGTATTTATTTATAGCATCTGTAATCTTAGTATAAGCTTGCTTACTTCTACTAGAGTTTTCTTGTATTCTTTTCTCTTCATCAGTATAAAATTTATCAAGATTTTTTCTATTCTGTTCGGATTCTTTTTCCTTTAAAGTTTCCTGTTTATTCCATTCTTGATAAGCTTGCTTACTTCTACTAGAATTTTCTTTTATTCTTTTTTCTTCATCAGAATAGTAACTATCAAGATTTTTTCTATTTTGTTCTATTTGTTTTTCTTTTAAAACTTCCTGCTTATCCCATTCTTGATAAGCTTGCTTATGGCTATTACTATTTTGCTTAATACGTTGTTCTTCTTCTTTATAATAATTGTCTAATGCTTTTTTATTCTTTTCGGTTTGTTCCGCTTGTGATTTTTGTCTATCTTCCTCTGCTTTAGCTAATAATAATTGATTATTTAATTCTTGTTTAGCTCTAGCTTCAGACAATTTTTGTTGTTCTAATACTTTTTGATTAGATTTATTAATATAATCATCATAATTATCAAATTGGTGCATAGGATTAGAAGTATGAACACCTAATGAAGATAAATCATTAATTATTTTATTGCTATTATTAACTTTAGTATTAAATTGATTTTCATTAAAAGCTTTATTACTTCTTAATGAAATTGCTATATCATCAATTATCTTTTTACGTTGCTCTAATAATTGATTGATTTTCTTATATTGTGCTTCTTTTTCTTTTTCAATACTAACGATTGTTTGCCATGCACTTTGATGAGCTTGAGTATTTTTTGAAATAGCTTCCTGCTCATCTTTTATAATTTGTGCATTTGTCTGTTTTGCCTGTTTAACTTTAGCATCTTTAATTTGCTTTAATTCTTGTATAGATTTCTCTTTAGATTGATTAAAATATTTAGAATAATCTCCACTATATTCATTAAAAGGATTAACAACTTTCATATTCATTCCCATTTGTTTATATATAGTATTGATTTTTTCGGAATAATCGTTAGCTTGTTTTATCATACTATTTAATTCTTTTTCTGATAAAGCTTTATTAGCATTAAAAGACGTATTAAATGTTTCTTTTAATTTATTAAACTTACTAACTGTTTTTTCTAATTCACTTTGTAATTTTTGTTGTTCTTTTATTTGATTATTAAGATTACCTTTATTTACTTTAGTTTGAAAATCTTCTAATTCTTTTTCTAAGGCTCTAAGTTTATTAAGAGTGATATCAAATCCAGCACCATTTAATGTTAATGTTGTAGAATTATGTTTTTCTAAAATTTCAATAGCTTTACGAACTTCACTTAGATTTTGTTTTATACTTTTAAAGTTTTCAGTTCCAACAATTTTTAAGTTAACTAATAATTCTTCTCTATTATTAGTTTTTAATTCTTGTTTTAATTTTCTTAATTCTTGTTGAGCTTCATCTATTTTAGTTCTAACTTCTATATCATATATAATTTTCTCATTATCCTGTTCCATTTAATCACTCCCTATTAACCAAACTGTGAAAGTAAATAATCTAATGCTTCTTTGCCTTCTAATGTATCAGATGTATTATTTTCGTCTAATTCTTTTCTAATTTCCTCTGAATAATCATTCATACCCTCTAATATATCTTCAAATTCAGGAATAGTTAAATCTTTTATATCTTTAATAGTTAAAGAAGTGTTACTAATAATGCTTGCAAATAATTTATTCCAGCTTCCATTACCACCTGATTTTACATCACTTTTTTTTTAAATTGAGATAAGCCTAAAAAAATTGTAATAATTTCTTCTATCAATTTAAAATCTAACCATTCAAGAATTTGTTCTTTAGTTTCTTTATAGTTTAAAGCTAATTCAATAACTTCATATATTCCATTCATAAAGCTATCATTTTGATACATATACATAACTTGTCCATTTTCATTTTGTTTAGGCTCACCATTATCCTCATACCAAATATCTAGCATTTGAACTTGCAAATACATTGGATTATATTTAGAAGTAAACTCTGTTAACTTGTTTAAATCTTTTAGTTTACAACTATAAATTTCGTGATATTTTCCATCTCTATCAACAACTTTTTCAGTTAAGCCAAAAAAACTATTTTTTTCTTCCACTAATAATCACCTTCTTTAAAATACTAATTTATGTAAATTAGGAGGATTTCCTCCTAATATTATCCTGCTGCATAAGTACCAGTAATAGAAGCTGTACTTTCATCATCTAAATGTGCAGTACCTGTAATAGTTCCACCAGTAATAGTAAGTTCAATACTTGTAATTTTTGCACCTTTATCGCCTTTAGCTCCAGTTGCACCAGTATCACCTTTATCGCCTTTAGCACCAGCTACTCCTTGCTCACCCTTATCACCTTTTGCTCCTTGTTGCCCAGTATCCCCTTTAGCTCCTTTTACAACTCCGACTTTAGACCATGTGGCATTAGCAGCATTCCCATCTTTTGTACATTTATATACTTCATATGTTGTAGAATTTAGATACAGGTCGCCTAAAAGAGAATCTAACCCTGAACTTTCAAATATCTTATTACTAGCTTCTCCGCTTAATGCTGTACCTACTGTCCAAATAGAACCACGTTTGCCAGTATCTCCCTTAGCTCCAGTTGCACCAGTATCACCTTTATCGCCTTTTGCACCATCAGTAGGTTTATTAACCCAATTTGTTGTTCCATCTCCATTAGTAGATAAAATTTGACCATTAGAACCATTACCACCACTAGGAACATTAATCTTTGTTTCTAATTCTTTATGTGCATTTTCTACACCAACTTCAAGATTGTTCATTTTTGTGTCAGTAATAGTATCGCCACTATTCCAAGTTGTTTTATTATATTCACTCATATTAAATCACCTCTTATTTAACTTTAGATACCCCTATTTTTGCTTCTCCTATTTTATTTGAAGAAATAGGGGGAATTACTCCCCCTGTGTAGGAATATCTGTTAATGTAATTTTCATTAAACCTTCTTTTGTTTCATCTCTCATTGTTTTAAATTTAATTTCTGGTGTACTTGCACTATCACGTGCTGTTTCGATTGTTAAATTACCATCAGCGATTGCTTTATAAACTTCAATACATAAACGTTTCTTTTCACCTTTTAATGTATCTGGTTCAAACACAATATACATTTTTACAGGTTCAGCTAAATCATTATTTAAAGCAAGTACCTGTACACCTGTTGCATCATAACTATAAACAACAATATATTCGCCTTCTTTAGTAGATGCACCAAAAGTAACAGCACCATCTGTACTAACAGCAATACCAGATTCATCAGCACTAGAACCTTCTTTTACATCAATAGTAGAACCATCTTCAAAAGAAGCAGATTTTACTTTTACATTTGTTAAATGCTCACCTAAACTTTTAGTTGTCTTAGTAATTTTAGCAATATTTGTACCTTGAACTGCTTCTTCAGTAATAATACTATCCATTAAAATACCTAATTGGCTCATTTTAAAAACAGCATTTGTAAAAGAAAATTCAGTTGTACATTTTGTTGCATAAACATAAATTGGGTCTTTTCCATCTCCACCATAAAGTTCAGAACTTTCGGTATTAATTGTCATTGTCATTTTTTGACCTTTATCGGAATAAAAACTTCGACCAGTATTTAATCCGACAGCATAGAATTTGCCAATGCCTTTTAATACGACATCTTTGTTTTTATTAACAGCATTTGCCATTCACATCATTCCTTTCAAAATAAAAAATAGACACTAAAATAAGTGCCTATTAAAAATCATTAACTCCATGTCATAGGTAAATATTCAATTACATATTTATAAACATTTTTTATATCACAAAAATCTTCGCCCTCAGCAACAATTCTTAATTTAAATTTTTCTCTCATTATGTTTTTGATTGCTTTAACCAAAGGCTTAGCCTGTAATCTATTAAATGTATAGGTTTCTATTTTTAGTACAGCATAATTAAGCAAGTAATTATTACTTTCACTTGCATCTGAAAAATAAATACTTACAAGAGGAGGATTTTTTGTTTCAAATAATTCCATATTTAACCTTTGAAGATTTATTTTTTTAGATAAAAGTTCTTTATCTTCTTTATCCTGTACTTTTAATGCTAATAAAAAAGATGAGTCATTTTTTAACTCATCTACTATTGACGATTGCATATCAAAAGTGTCTTGTATCATTTATTTTTCACCTCGATATTAAGCTGTGATTTTATTATATTTTTTAAACTATGCTTAAATATTTCTTTTATAGCACTATTTTTTGTTACATTCTTTTTTACTACAAAATAAGGTTTTATAGGTTTATAAATCCTTTCCATGCTTTTACCAGCCCATCTTCCACCAGAAATATAAGTATTATTATCTAAGTCTTGATAACTACCCGCTACACGTCCTGTAACAAAATGTCCTTTTCTAACTACATTCCATCTTTTTACATTATTTTTATATTTATGTAAATATGGATTATCGGTTTCACGAGCCATTAAAGAACCTTTCCCATATTCTATTAACCATGCTTTTTGTCCTGTGGCTTCAATTCTTCCTATTGTAGTATTCTTATCATTGCTATTAATAATACTAAAATTTATATTAGCTTCTCCATCTACGCTTTGCAAACTATCCCATGTGCGAGAAATTTCCTTACATAAGCTTTTCCCATATGTTGTTAATGCTTGCTCTACCTTATTTTTACTCATTTGTTGCTCTTGTATCTTCACTTAGCTGTATGTACAGCATATTTTCATATCGTCCAACATCTATATTATCAACTTGATAATTTGCACCATTAAATTTAACACGATACAGCTCCTCGATATCAATATTATCTTGAACCATAATTATTTTAGTTGTATCTTTTAAAAGCCCTGCATCATAAAATTTCATATTTGCAGAAACATCTTTAAAATAAATAGGAACATCTTCTAAAATAATTTCTTCAGTGCTTCCAACATATTCTACATCATCATATTGTTTATCAAGTCTACAAATGGTAGCTTTTGCATTAATTCTTATGCCTTGACACTCTACACATTCTTTAGTTGCCTGTTTTGCTATAATAAAGTAGCTATTATTATCTTTTGATGTCTTTCTGGTTATTAAATCGCCACAAATTAAATTTGAATTAGAAAATGCTAGTATTTTCTTTTCGTCATTAATTACTCTACTATCTGTACTTTTACCACGTCTTGTTATAAGGACTTTTTCTTCTGGCTTGCCTACGATATCAATGTTTTCCAATCTATCACCATAAAAATTAAGTACACACGTCATTGCAATGTAATTGTATCTACTAATCTTTTAATTTCATTAGTAAATATCCCTTCATTTTTTAATGTAAGCTTAACATCATAATCATCTCGGCTAGTCCATTCTAAAGTTCCACCCATTTGTGCAAGATTTTGTGCCAAAAGACCAACAGCTCGTTTTAACTGCTCTGGATACTCATTTTCTGCATATCCAGCAGTATATACAACCTTTAATTCTTTTAATTCTCTAATTGGGCATATAAAATTTTGATTTAAATAAAAAGAAAAATATGGAGAGTCATCTCCATCAAAATACAAACTCTCTGTATCATAATTTATCTTTGTAAATTCATTAAACATTGTAGGTACAATAGTGTAAACTTCTTTTATTTCCTTGCGAGGTAAATGTTTTAGCTTCCCTTTGTATGGGTCTAACACACTACTAAACCTAGAGCGTTTATTAAATTTTACTAACTCAGTATATTCTTTTAACTTAAAACTTTTTCCTTTATGTGAATCTATTAGAACACAGGCATATTCTACATGACTCATGGTTGTTTCTTTAATTAGTGGACAATAAATAGGAATTTCTTCTTCCGTTATATACAATTTATCGCCTCCTTAAATTAGTGAAACAAGGGGATTAAACCCTTATTTCACCACCTTGCTTCGCCCTACCTTAGCTCTTCCAATTTTGGATTCTGCTGTAGGGTCAACTACTCCCCCGCTGTATCTTTTGTGATAATAAAGTGGGAAGGAGTTTGTGTACCAAATAAAATATAAGTGTCAATATTCATTAAGTTTTTGTCAGTCATTAAAGCAGGGTTATTAATAGGATTATTTGCATCTTGTGTTACAAATAACATAGGTGTTGGACTAAATAACCAAATACGTTTAATCATATTTGTATTTAATGCAACAATTTTATGTTTAGTATCTTCTACTTTAATAAATGGTGTTAAATGAATAGGAATAAGACCAACCTGTGTATTAATAGCAGGAACTTCAATACCTGGAATAATTTCTGTAGTAATACTGCGGTGATATAATCCATTTGCATTTTTTTCTTCTTCTTGACATAAAATATCAAATGTAATTGGATTCATACAGATAACATTTGGAGCGCCAAGATATTTAATTTGAGCCTGTGCTTTAGCAATTTTTGTTTGAATAACCTGTGCAATTCTAGTACCTGCTGGAACTGTATCATTTTTATCTGTAATCTGATTTAAAATACCCATATATTTAAAATTAGAAGTATCATCTAATGATGGGCTATCACCATTCCAAAAATCATCAGCAATGGTTCTGTTATAATCAACTTTCATATCATTGAGGTCTTTTGCAAGTAAATCTTGCATATAAGAACCATATCTTTTTTGCATTTGAGTATCGAACCATGAGTATTGAATACCAGTCATATACATACGAGGTAAAGCTTGTTTCCAATTACTTCTGTTATAATTTGTATTTAATGTTTTCTTTTTATAATTAGCATCTTTACCAATACCTTCACCAACACCTTTTTGTGGGTCTACAGCTTCAGTATTAGAAGGAATATTATCTTGTTCATTCCATACATAAGGATATCCAAGAGTTTCTTGTGATGGAATCATATCTAAAAGAGGAAAAACTCGTCTTTGATAATCTTTTAAATCTGGGTCAAACGCATGAGTAACAAATGTATGCTCTCTGTCAATATTAATATTAGGTTTACCTGAAGCTTCTGCTTTTACAAGACCAGAATCGGTTTTTATAAAATCATAAGCTCCTGAAAAAATTCTTTTATTAGAACTCATCTACACATCAATCCTTTCGTTTTAAAATTCAAAACATTATATAAATTATTCAGGTAATTCTTCTCCAAGTTTGTTATATAAAGAATCCAATGCTACACCATTTTGGGAAGCTTCCATATGAACTTTAATTTTTTGTCTAATTTTCATATCTGAAGTTGCATTTGAAGCATCAATTTTTTTTAGCTTATTAATATAAGTTTCTTGACCTTCACCAACATCACTATTACCTGTATATGATTTAGGAGTTGGGATATTTTTATTCGCTTCCATTTTTTCTTTCATTTGTTCAATAGTAGCTTCAAGTTTTTTAATTTTGTCTAAAGTATCTCCATTGCTTTTATTTTCATTATCTTCTTCGCTCTGTTTTTGTACTTCTACTTTATCTTCATCAGGTTTTTTATTTTCTTCTTGATGTTTTTTTAAGTCATTAATACTTGCTTTGATTTCATCAATACCTAAATTTTTTGTAACTTCTGCTGAAAGCATAGCTGCAATACTCGCCATTTCTTCTTTTGTCATATTTGTATCACCCTCACTTTTTTTATCATTTTCTAATTTTTGTAAACTCGCTACGAGTTTTTCTATATAAGTTTCTTCTCCCCAAGCTGCACATTTTCTCCACAATAAAGCACAACCAGCCGCTTCCCATTTATCAATAACAATATTACCTTCAGTATCTTCATAGCTTTCTGTTGGATATAATTCCACACTAAATCCCAAAGAACGTTGAGCATTAATAATAGTAGCTGCTAATTCTGGGAAAGTATCTTTCCAAACTACAATTTTAGCCATTAGTTTATTTTCTTCTTGCCAAGCATCTTCAATAAAACCAAAATACATACCAGAATACTTAGAACCATGTCCACTAAAAATTTCTGGGGTATAACCCCATTCATCAAAGATACAATTCATAGGTTGACCAATAAAAGATTTTATACAACTATCTGCACCTTTTTGTGATAAGATAGCTTTTTTGTTATCAGTTCCACGTGGAGCATCTTCGCTTGAAGTTCCAATAGTGCAAATACAACCAATAATATACATTTTATTGCTATTAGAAGTAATCTCTAAATTATTTGCACTAAAACTTATAAGGTTTTTTGAGTCTTTTTCCATTTTATCCACCCCTTTCTTTAATTGTTTTGTTTTTACTATCAGATTGGTCTTTTATACTACCTACTCCGTTAAAACCAATAGTGCCTAACTCTTTATTAATAACAGCTTTTCTTTCATCACCAGCTAAATCTGCATAGTCACTAATAAGAGGGTCAAAGCCAATTTCTTTTCTCCATTCATTTTGAGTAATAGTTCCTGCAATAAACGCATTATTTAATCTATCCCATTTTTTAGTTTTTAGATTTTCGCTATCTTCATAGACATATTTAAACTCAAGAATATCTCCAAAGCCTAAAGCATTTATTACATGAGTGTTATAAGCATCTTCTAAAAGTGATGCGTAAGGTTTTACTAACTCTTCAATGATACGTTCTTCTAAATCATCATTAGTAGAGCGGTCTGCTGATACATTAATCATTTTCTCAACAGGATAAGGAAAAGAATTTGAAACCATTGTAATTAAGAAATTAGACCAATTTATATATAAATTATCTTGTGTAAAACTTCTAGTTTGACAAGTTTTAACACCTTTACTACCACCAACAATAGGTATTTTTCCAGTTCCTTCGATTTCATTACTAAAATATTCTCTAAAAGCATCTATCATTTCTGGAGTTGCATTTTCCCCTAAATCAATAATCATATCTGCTGTTCTAATACGTACATTTTCATTAGCATTATCTTTTACTTCTAAAAAATTTCTAATATCATCATATGCTTTTAAAACAGGTGATAATCCAAAAGGTTTATAAGTAAATTTATTTTTACTTATAAAACACAATTCTTGTCTTGTAAAAAATACATTGCCTTTATCATTACACTGCATATATTTGTACGCATTAGGATTTACATAATCTATAGGGATAACGTGCTGAATAGTTGCACCATCTATAGGGTATAAATACAAAGGGTGATTAGGATTTTTAGATTTACAAACTTCAAAACAACCAGCATCTAACGTTAACACATCATTTAAAAGCATTGCTTCAAAACTTCGTCTAGTTTGGTCAACATTTGGGAAGTCTATAATATTTTTAATAATTCTTATCTGTTTAGTATATTTTCTACCAGCAATTTTAGGTTTTATTTCATATTTCATTTTGGCTATCCTATCTTTTACTGCTTCAATAGGTTGAGATACAATAGGATTTTTTGCAAATTCTCTTAACTGCTTATATGATGGATTTTTAGGTAATGTACTTTTTGTTTTATTGTAAAATAAATTTGAACCATACCTATCTGTTGGTACAGATTTTGTATTTGGGATTTTAAACGTTGATGCCAAAATTCTTTTTAATTTCTCTAACAACCCTATCACTCCTCCTTTCATGTATAAGACTAACATCTGTATTTAATGAACCAAAGCATAATGTATTATTCCTACTTTGTAATAATGGTCTTAATGCCATTTCTAAACAATCCACGCCATCATCACGGTCTTTTGGATAGTTTTTCATCTGTCGCCACAACATGACATGAGATTTATTAAACTTTATATAGCCATTTTTTATTTTAGGAATCATAGAATTTATTCTTCGTTCTTTTTTATCATTTGCTCCATGAGTAATTTCAATCCAATTAACATACATTCCTAAATCAATAAAATGTTGCTGTACTGTAGTTGCAAAAAAAGATTGAAATTGATTAGTTTCTACAACAAACCCTTCTAACAGGCTATAATATTTACCAATTATTCTTTCCATATCTGCAATAATTTCTTCAACTCTACGAACTTTAACTGAAGCTTCTAAGACATAAATATAATTATCTTCGCCCTCTCCCAATATAATAATTGCTGAAGTATCTGCTTTGCGATTTTTACCACAGCTAGGGTCAACAGCTCCATAAGCTCTTTTTATATTAGGTGGGTATTCATAAGTATTTTCTAGCAACCATTCTTCTTTAAATACTCGACTGTTTTCAGTTTGAGGGTCATTTTGAAACTCACTATTAAATGCTTCTTCGTCCTGCAAACGAGTTTCCATTAAATGCAAATACATATTTTCTCTTTGAGCTTCCCATAAAACTTCTGTACCCTCTAACATTTCTTCTTTATGTTCTAAATAAAAGTTTTTAGCAGTTTTATATGGGTCAGAATCTGATAAATCTGTCATTTTTTCTTCCCATTCTAACCATAAGGTTGATGTTGAAAATTTAATAACAGCTCTATATATTTTTCTTTGCCACATACTATACGTAGGCAACGTTAATAACTTGTATAGAAGTGAATCATATGATAAAACTGTGCCAATAAAAAAGAAATCACAATTTGGAGAACCCATCTTCATTACAGCACTACTAAACCACTTATCTAACTTTGCTCTTTGTGTATCCGTTGCTACACTTTCTTCACTTTCTAAGTCATCAATTATAACTAAATCTGGTCTTGATTTTAAATTCAAGCCCCTCATTTGCTGACCTGCACCTTTTCCTACACAATAAATATCTGTACTTGTTAATATTTCAGAATTATTCCACTTAGATGCTCCTTGTAATTTTC
>OGYZ01000905.1_pt1 | contig 24958 bp, 17 predicted proteins | sample 1576681 | NCBI WGS metagenome assembly OGYZ01 (sample SAMEA3541480, study PRJEB24748) | human gut metagenome | biome: human gut; feature: human-associated habitat; material: faeces | place: China | collected 2012 | reverse complement strand
GTTGTCCGTCTCGGCGTAGCCGGTGGCCTCGGCGATGAGCTCATCGGAGAGACCGGCCTTGCGGAGGTCGTTCTTGGCCATATACTCGGCATTGCCGCCCAGCATGATGTCCGTACCACGGCCGGCCATGTTGGTGGCCACGGTAACAGCGCCGAACTGGCCGGCCTGGGCCACGATCTCGGCTTCCTTCTCGTGGTTCTTGGCGTTCAGCAGGTTGTGCTTGATGCCCTCGCGGGCCAGCATCTTGCCCAGCAGCTCGTTCTTCTCGATGGAGACCGTGCCCACCAGGACGGGCTGGCCCTTGGCGTGGCATTCCTTCACCTGACGGATGACGGCACGGTATTTGCCGTTCTCGGTCTTATAGACGCTGTCCTCGTTGTCGATACGGGCAATGGGACGGTTGGTGGGGATCTCGATAATGTCCAGGGCGTAGATGGTGGCAAATTCCTCCTCCTCCGTCAGGGCCGTACCGGTCATGCCGGAGAGCTTGCGGTAGAGGCGGAAGTAGTTCTGGAACGTGATGGTGGCCAGGGTCTTGCTCTCGCGCTGGACGGACAGGTGCTCCTTGGCCTCGATGGCCTGGTGCAGACCCTCGGAGTACCGGCGGCCGAACATGAGGCGGCCGGTGAACTCGTCCACGATGACCACCTCGCCGTCCTTGACCACATAGTCCACGTCGCGCTTCATGATGCCGTGGGCCTTGATAGCCTGGTTGATGTGGTGGGCGATGGTGCTGTTTTCCGGGTCGGACAGGTTGTCCAGATGGAAGAACTCCTCCGCCTTCTTCACGCCCCGGGCAGTGAGGGTGACGCTGCGGGCTTTCTCGTCCACCACATAGTCGGCGTCGATGTCGGTGGCTTCCTCCTCTTTGTCATCGCTCTCCACCACCACAAATTTCTTCAGCCGGGCGGCGAACATCTCGGCCATATCGTACAGCTGGGTGGACTTCTCGCCCATACCGGAGATGATCAGGGGGGTACGGGCCTCATCGATCAGAATGGAGTCCACCTCGTCCACGATGGCGAAAGCGTGGCCCCGCTGGACCTGCTCGTTGGCGTACAGGGCCATATTGTCACGCAGGTAGTCGAAGCCCATCTCGTTATTGGTACCGTAGGTGATGTCCGCCTGATAGGCCTTCTGGCGTTCCTCCTTCTTCATGTCGTGGATGATCAGACCCACGGTAAGGCCCATGAAGCGGTGGACCTTGCCCATCCACTCGGAGTCACGCTTGGCCAGGTAGTCGTTGACGGTGACGATGTGAACGCCCTCACCGGTCAGCGCGTTCAGATAGGCAGGCAGGGTGGCCACCAGCGTTTTGCCCTCGCCGGTCTTCATCTCGGCGATGCGGCCCTGGTGCAGCACGATGCCGCCCACCAGCTGGACGGGATAGGGGCGCATACCCAGCACGCGGTCCGCGGCCTCCCGCACGGCGGCAAAGGCCTCCGGCAGGATGTCGTCCAGCGTCTCACCGTTGGCCAGACGCTCCTTGAACTCCGGGGTCTTGGCCTGAAGCTCGGCGTCGGTCAGCTGCCTGTACTCGTCCTCCAGGGCGGTGATCTTGTCCACGATGGGGTAGATGCTCTTCAGCTCCCGCTGGCTGTAGGTGCCGAAGACCTTGGTAAACAGTCCCATATATTCTGTATCCTTTCTAAGTAAAAAGATAATCGTACATAATTATACCAGTAGAGTATACCACACTCTTTTGTCTAATGCAAAAAGATTTTCTGTGAACAGTTATCGGTCAGTCGTGCCGCTTTGCGGTTGTGCAGCGCGGAAAAGTGTGGTATACTGACGGTACTATCAAAGAGAAGGAGTTTTCGCCATGAAGCTGCGTTTTTACGGCGCTGACCGGTGCGTTACCGGCAGCTGCCATTGTCTGGAGGTCAACGGCAAGCATATCCTGGTGGACTGCGGCCTGCAGCAGGGCCGGGACGAGATCGACAACACCGCGCTGCCCTTTCACCCCGGCAGCATTGATGTGGTGCTGGTGACCCACGCCCATATCGACCACTCCGGCCGCATCCCCATGCTCATCAAAAACGGCTTTCAGGGTAAGATCATTACCACCCGCCTGACCGCCGATCTGCTGGACATTATGCTCCAGGACTCCGCCCATATCCAGGAGCAGGACGCGGAGTACCAGAACCGCAAGAACAAGCGCGCCGGACGTCCGGAGGTAGAGCCGATCTACACCGTGGCCGATGCCCTGCGGGTGCGGGAGTTTATCCAGACCTGCGAATACGGCGAGGAGGTCCCGGTGGTGGAGGGCGTCACCGCCCGGTTCATCGATGCTGGCCACCTGCTGGGCAGCGCCAGCATCAAGCTCACCTGCCATGAGGGTGATGAAACGCGCACCGTGGTGTTCTCCGGCGATATCGGCAATGTGGATCAGCCCATCATCCGCGATCCCCAGTTCTTCGACAGCGCGGACTATGTGCTCACCGAGTCCACCTACGGCGACCGCAATCACACCGAGGTGTGGAGCTATACCGGCCAGCTGGCGGAGATCATCGACGAGACGCTGGGCAAGGGCGGCAACGTGGTCATCCCCTCCTTCGCCGTGGGCCGCACCCAGGAGCTGCTGTATTTCATCCGCGAGATCAAGGACAAGAATCTGGTCACGTCCGTCAAGGACTTTCCGGTGTACGTGGACAGCCCGCTGGCCAAGAAGGCCACCACCATCTTCTGCGGCGATCTGCGGGGCTATCTGGACGAGGACGCTCTGGCGTTGGTGCAGGACGGCACCCACATGTTCAGCTTCCCCGGCCTGCACCTGACCGAGACGGTAGACGAGTCCAAGCTGCTGAACGTGGACAAGACCCCCAAGGTCATTATCTCCGCATCAGGTATGTGCGACGCGGGCCGTATCCGCCACCATTTGAAGTATAACCTCTGGCGCGCCGACAGCGCCGTGGTGTTCGTGGGATTTCAGTCCCCGGGCACCCTGGGCCGCAACCTGCTGGATGGGGTCGACAGCGTCAAGCTCTTCGGCGAGGATGTGGCCGTCCGGGCCAAGATCGTCAATTTCCCCGGACTCAGCTCTCACGCCGACCATGACCATCTGGTGGACTGGATCAAGCACTTTGATCCGGCGAAGACTACCCATGTGTTCGTGGTCCACGGTGACCGCGAGGTGGCACCCGTCTACGCCGAGACGGTAAAGGGGCTGGGCTTTGCAGCCCACGCGCCCCAGTATACCGAGGAGTACGATCTGATCGCCGACAAGCAGCTTGCCCCCGGCTACCTGCCGGAGCGCAAGACCCGCGCCTACGAGGGCGCGCCCAAGGCCACGGCAGCCTACCAGAAGCTGGTCCAGCTGGGCGATATGCTCATCGGCCTCATCCGCCGCAGCAAGGGCCGGGACAACAAGACGCTGGCCGCCTTTGCCGATGCCATCGGCAAGGTCATCAGCAAGTTCGAGTTCTGAGCCGTGCCGGAGAAGAACAAGACCTACCGCGCCCGCATCGAGGGGTATACCTCCGAGGGCTTGGGCGTGGCCCGCATCGACGGGCAGGCGGTGTTCGTCCACCGGGCGCTGCGGGGCGAGGACTGTGATGTGCTCATCCTGAAGGCGCTGAAAAACGCCGCCTTCGGCAAGGCGGTGCGGGTATACGCGCCCTCGCCCCACCGGGTGGAGCCGGACTGCCCGTACTATGGGCGGTGCGGCGGCTGCGACTTCCGTCACATGGACAGGGAGGAGGAGCTGGAGGCCAAGCGCCAGCGGGTGCAGGACGCCCTGCGCCGCATCGGCGGCAGCGATGTGACAGTGGAGGGTATCCTCTCCGGTGCGCCGCTGCACTACCGCAACAAGAGCCAGTACCCCGTATCCGCCGATGGGCAGGTGGGTTTTTACAAGGCCCGCAGCCATCAGGTGATCCCGGTGGACTGCTGCCGGATACAGAAGCCCCAGGCCGACGCGGCAGCGGAGGCCCTGCGGCGGTACATCCGGGAGTGCGGCGTGCCCTGCTACGATGAAAGGACCCGGCGGGGTCTGGTGCGGCACCTGTATGTCCGCACGAACAGCGCGGGGCAGTCATTGGTCTGCGTGCTGGTCAACGGGAGGAAGCTGCCCCGCGAGGACGCGCTGGTGTCGTTTATGCGGCAGGCGCTGCCGAATGCCGTGGGCGTGGTGCTGGGGGTGAACACCCAGCCCACCGGGGCTGTACTGGGCAGTGAATACCGCACCCTGTGGGGCGCGGACGTGCTGGAGGATACCCTGTGCGGCCTGTCCTTCCGGCTGAGCGTGCCGTCCTTTTATCAGGTGAACCATGACATGGCGGAGGTGCTGTACGATACCGCTGTGGACTTCGCGGGACTGACCGGGCACGAGACGGTGCTGGACCTGTACTGCGGCGCGGGCACCATCACCCAGGTGATGGCCCGGCGGGCGGCGAGGGTCATCGGCGCGGAGATCGTGCCGGAGGCCATTGCCGATGCCAGGGAGAATGCCCGCCGCAACGGGATAGAGAATGTGGAATTCTTCTGCGGCGACGCGGCGGACGCGGCGGCGGACTTCGCCGCCCGGGGCCTGCGCCCGGACGTGATATGCGTGGACCCGCCCCGCAAGGGGCTCAGCCCGGAGGTGGTCGAAGCTGCGGCATCGATGGCGCCGCAGCGCATTGTCTACGTCTCCTGTGACCCGGCGACGCTGGCCCGGGATGTGAAGCTGTTTGCACAGGCGGGGTATTGCGCCGTCCGCGCCGCGGCGGTGGATATGTTCCCCGGTACGGCGAATGTCGAGACGGTAGTATTGATGTCAAGGGTTAAGGAATAAAGTGTAAAAAACAACCTATTTCCAGTATTTTAGGCAATATTAGCTGACATCTAAATCACCAACTCACTTGTTTGGAAGTATGCGAGAGAACATATCTGCCCAAGCGGAAAACAGGCAGGAAAATTGAGTTACTGGATTGGATGTCATAGCTTAACAGCAGTTCGGAGCACTCGATTTTCTATGAAAGTGAGTGTGTAGAATTGCACTGATTATAGAGTGAACGGAGTTGTGAAAATGGGACAATTAAAACTGAAAGATTTATATATTGGTAAAACTGATGGATACAACGAATTTTTAGAATACGGAAGTGATGTATGCCGCAATCTATTTTTTGAGTATCCCAATCTAGACATAAGCAAATTACTTGACGGCTCAGTATATTATATCTGTGGTGATAAAGGCACTGGAAAAACCATGTTGCTCAAATATGTTGAGTCACTTATTGCAGATAATTCCGACACCAATTTTTCTCAGTTTATTCGATTTAAGAAAGATGTTGACGAAGACCAGAGAAATCAGTTGAAAAGAGCAGCACTCCCGCAAGCACCTTTTGAAGAAATCATTGAAAGTGAAATTCCAACAGATACTACTATTGATTGCGTTCTGGCATGGCAAGTATATTTAATTAAGGTAACAGTAAATCGTTTAAAAGCAACAGAGTGCGGCGTTTTTGAACGGAACGATACATGGAGCAAGTTATGCTCATTGCTAGATGCTATATACAACGATAAAAATGATACCAATCCCTTAAAGAAGATTCTACCCAAAATAAAAAAGGGCAATGTCGAGATAACGGCTGCAAGTGTGGCCAAACTAAATCTGGATCTTGAATGGACTGACGATTCGAAAAAAACTGTCCCATTTGTCAATGTAGGCAAAAAGGTTGTCGGCTTGTATAGTTCATTAACTCCTTGCGAAAATCGCATCTATGTTTTTGTTGACGAATTAGAACTCTCATTGAAGAAAACCAAAAAATACGAGAGGGACATTACATTAATCCGTGATTTGATTTTTGCAGTACAACACATGAACGGAATATCAAAATTAAATGACTATAATGTCTTTCTAATAACTGCAATCCGAAATGAAGTATACCAACATGTCAAGTCAAAAGGCCTAGAAATAAATAAGCCCATTCACGATTTTGGCATTCAAATTGATTGGAGACAGAAAGGTGGCAACATTCAAGAACATCCTTTGCTAAAAATGCTTGCTCGACGTTTTCAATACAGTGAGGAGTATCATGGCTTGACTCCAACTCCAAATATATATTCTAATTATTTTCTACCTGAAGTCGGTCGTGCAAAGGTTCCTATTTATAATTATATCTTGGATCAAACATGGTATAGGCCAAGGGATATTATCCGCTTGTTTTCTATTATTCAATCTGTTGCTGGAGAAAAAAATTATATTGACCAGCAGACATTTGAAAGCGTCAAACAACGCTATTCAGAGGAATCGTGGGCAGAATTTGAGGAAATACTGACAGTAAAATACTCCGATCGAGAAGTTGGTGGAATAAAGATTGCATTGACTGGACTCCAAGTTCCGTTTACTGTTTCAGATTTTGAAAGAAGCATAAACGGGAAAGCCAGCGTATTTGAAGAAGTGGAATTATTACAAAAGAAAAAGGCAGCCTTTATATTACGTGACTTGTATGATATTGGCGTCATAGGTAACTACGGCGATTTCCCACGTTTTTCTTTCAAAGGCGAAAAAGATATCGATCCTCTCCTTCCGCTGACTTTCCATTATCCGCTTCTTAGATATTTTAAAGCATCAATCAGGAACAAAGAAAACCGGTTAGACGTATACAAATAAACAACAAGCCCTCCCGACCATCAATCATGGTGATCAGGAGGGCTTTGTTGTTCCCGCATCACTATTCTGCATGCCCGACCGTACCGGCGTTTGGTTTCCGGGGCGCGGTCATATTTCTCATACCGCTGGGCTTCCAGCTTGGCGTGCTCCTCACAAAATCTGCCGTCTGTCAACTTGGGGCAGCCTGGGTAGGAGCAGGGGCGCTTTGGCTTTCTTGGCATCTGTTCACATCCATCCGGACATGAGAAAAGCCCCACGGGATTGCTCCCATGAGGCTCTCTGCATTTCTGCTATTATAATCTTACTATATAAGCGCCCTGACATTTGCGGACATTTTCGGCGCATTAGGGAATGACTGTTGGATTCTCCGGAACGATCACATGCGCCAGGGCTAAACTGTGCCAGCGGCGGACTGTGCGCTCATCGGCACATAGGATATCTCCGATGTGGGACCATGTGTAATTTTTCAGGTAGCGATATGTCAAGACCAGCCGTTCGTCCATATTTTCAACCCCATCAATTACTTCGGTAAGCTCCGCCTTCAGTGCCAGCAGCAGGGATAGTTTTTCATCCAGTTCCTCCTGCATTTCCATGAGCCGCTCCAGTGTTTTGACATAAGGAGCTTCCGTTGGACGATTCGGATTGTAGTGCTGCTCGAAACCAGGGCTGGAAATGCTGCCGGACAGGGCTCTAGTTTCTTCTATATTGTCCTTGAGTAGCCGAATCCGCTGTTCCAGCCGGTAAGCCTGATTTAGATATTCCTTTACAGTCATGCTCCCACCTCCGCATCCAACTTATCAATCAGTACCTCCGGGTCCAGGCTAGTCAAAATTCCAAACCACCCGGACCGGAAGAAGCGTAGACATTCTGCCTTAGTACGCTCTGCGTCTGAATTTCTTCGACCACGCGCCAGCTTCTTCAAAGCATCGCGATAGTCATTTGCAGCTGACAATACAATGGCATTGGCAAGATTCTCATAAGGGTCCATATTCCATACCTCCGATTAAGTGATCTCTCGGATTAGCACGGATTGTCATTAGTTTTCTCAGATTTTCACGTTCGCTTTGACTGCCTCTATCAGGGCAGCCTGCGTTTTATCCTTGGCCTGCAGGGCACGGAGAATCTGCATATCAATGGTATCGTGGGCAATGATATGCTGCACTACCACGGTTTCCGAGGTTTGGCCCTGCCGCCAGAGGCGGGCAACGGGCTGCTGGTAGAGCTCCAGGCTCCAGGTGAGTCCGAACCACACAAGGGTGTTGCCACCGGATTGCAGGTTCAGGCCATGCCCGGCAGAGGCGGGATGAATCAGGGCCACCGGCAGCTCCCCACGATTCCATCTGCGGATACTGTCGGAAGAATCCAGCCGGGAAAACGGGATATGGCGCAGATGCAGGCGCTCTGAAATTCTCTTCAAATCGTGCTGGTACCAATACGCAACCAGGAGAGGCTTTCCGTTTGCCGCCTCAATGATGTCCTCCAGCGCATCCAGCTTGCGATTGTGAAGAATATGCATCTCCCCGGTATCGTCATAGATGGCGCCGTTGGCCATCTGGCAGAGCTTACCGGACAGGACACCGGCATTCGAGACGGTGATTTCGCCCTCCGGCAGATCCAGCACAAATTTCTTTTTCATGCTGTCGTAGTCCTTTTGTTCGCAGGAATCCAGATAGACATCGCAGGTGCTGTTTATAAGCTTTGGCATCGTCAGGTGGTCGGTAGATTTCATGGAAATGGTGATGTCGGAAATCTGTTGGTAGATGGCCTGCTCTGCGCCGGGCAGCGGAAGATAATTGTATACGACCTGTCCGTTGGTGCGCCCCGGCATGAAATAGTTCTGCCGGTAGTGGGTAATGAACCGTCCGAGGCGGCAGCCTATGTCGATGAGCTTGGATTCCGCCCACAGGTCCATCAGACCGTTGCTGGCAGGGGTGCCAGTCAGACCTACCATTCGTTTGACCCGGGGCCGCACCTGCATCAGCGCCTTGAACCGCTTGGACTGGTGATTTTTGAAGGAGGATAACTCGTCCACAACAACCATATCGAAGTCGAAGGGCAAGCCGCTTTCGTTCACCAGCCACTGAACATTCTCACGGTTGATGATGTAGATGTCAGCCTGCTGCTGGAGAGCGGCTTTGCGCTCTGTCTCGGTACCGACGGCTACGGAATACAGCAGATGCTGCAGGTGGTCCCATTTCTGGATTTCGGCGCTCCAGGTATCCCGGGCTACGCGCAGGGGTGCAATAACCAGCACCTTGTGAACCTCGAAGCTGTCAAACAGCAGATCCGCAATGGCGGTCAGGGTGATGCTGGTCTTGCCAAGGCCCATATCCAGCAGGACTGCTGCGAGCGGATGGGTTTCGATGTAGTCAATGGCGTATTTCTGATACTCATGTGGTTCGTATTGCATCGAGGATTCCTCCAATCTGTGCGGGAGCATCCAGAACGAAAACCTGGAAGCCGAGCCGTTTTAATAGTCGGTGTCTGGCAACCTGCAAAGGTCGCGGCACCTTGCCTGGAGCCTTGATCTCCACAAAGCCAATCTTGCCTCCCGGAAGCGGCACCAAGCGATCCGGCATCGTCCTCACCGCCGATGGGAGTGTCGATGGAGACTTTCTTTCCGGCAGCATAGTACGGACAGCCAGGGCAGATGCCATCACATTTCCAGAGCTGGACCTTGGTGCAGCGGCACTTGCCGTTTTTCTGCGCGTGATATCGGGTGTTCCAAATTGGCTGGTAATAGGCGCGATAGACTTCCTCGGTAACCTCGACGAGCTCACCGTCGACGGGAATAAAGTACTGCTTGTCCTTGTTTTTCATTGAAATTTCCTCCATTCGATTTGCATGGAATGGAGGAAATCTCGTGGTCAGCTGCCAAGTGGCAATAGTAATCCAACCGCAGTCCTGATGGAGTCACCTCCATTCCGGATTGCAGCTTCCCGCTCAATAGGCAGCTGTGTATTAAATTGTGACAGCATTTAGCATTGAGCCGTCCGTGATCAGCGGATGTACCAAGTGCCGTATGAGTTCTCAGCTCATGCCGTTATTCTAATCTAAGATTTTGAAAATCGGAAAACTCGGCGAGTCAAATGATTATGCATTACACCTGTATAATCCGGCCTTTTAATGCCCAATCAGCATTCGATCATAAGGTTGCTATGCATAAATGAAATAAAAAAGCCGACTTGCCAAGTCGGAAAAATTCAAAAAAATAGCCGCACACCCTAAGCAGAGTGTACGGCTAAACAAAAATGTTCTATTTTCGCTGTTGAGTACCGAGCGGAGCATATCCGTAAGAACTCAAAAATTCGTTAGCTTCATCTATGGGCTGTCCGACAAATCCTGTAATACAGAATTTCAGAGCATTATCCTCATCGGAGTCCTCAAAGGCATGTCCAGCCAGTTGAAGCAGTTTGTTTGTTGTATCTAGGTCCATGTCAAGGCCACAGGCAACAGCAACGATAGCTCTTTTGCTGGGCTTTGTATCTGGGTTTGTCTCTGCCCAGCGATAATAGACTTCATCCAGACCAGTAAGATTGCAGAAATGTGGTTTGCTTAGCCCTCGAGCCTGAATGATATCATGTAGCATCTGCCAACATGATTTGTTCGGCGTAATAATTTTGCGCATAGAATTTTGCTTCTCGAACTCGAGCCGTTTTTGCTCCAGCCTCTTGGCTGCCTCAATTGTTTCAGAATTGTTTGATCTGCTGTACCTTGATACTTCCTGTTGCGCATTGGCGCGATGGAGAATCTTTTGTGGCAGATGTTTTTGGGAGTCAGAGCGCTTTATAGTATGCCAATCAAATTGTAGCGTGCATTCTTGGAGGTGCTCCCAGGCGTAGTCTGTAAGGACGAGCCTGCCATCAGCATTGGGCGCAACGTACAGCTTGTCATTGATGACAAAATAGCCATCAATATATTTGAACAAGTCAGAATCAATGAGTCCCTGAAATTCCGGATCAGCGCTGTAGATATAGAAAGCTTCCTCACGATCTATGTAGGAGTGCAGCGTTTGCTTCCGAGCAAATTGGCATAAATTAGTAGCTTCCTTGTAACCTGCCTCTACCATGCGAAGTAGTGCTGACTTCCGGGAAACGCCAAAGAATCTAGCGAGATCATCGGCAACGCAGACTAGTACTTGGGGCTTAACGTCAGACTCTGCGTACCGATACTGCAGATAGTACTCGTCCACCTTTTTCTTGAAGAGTTCGAGTGGCATCAGAATGCGAGGAGCCAGGCTGTTTGCCTGCCATTCCATTCGTTGCTCATCTGTCCATTCCTCGTTTGAAACAGGATATACCATGTCTGTTGGGCATCTACAGGATATGACTTTTTCCTTCCTGAGTAGTTGCTTCACTGCTGCATATAGGCGGTGTTTATCCCAGTGAATAACTTCATGGGCAATTGTATTATTGACGCACCCGATATTGCGCTGCCAGAAAGTACAAGCATCAATCAGTATTGAGCCCCGGCGAACAGTGACATCATAATGGCTGCACTTGAATAAGTCACACACCTGAACAGTACCAGCTGAGAAGCAGATTTCACCAAATACGCTAAAATCATCGGAAAGACGATGCCCCCGGATTATTTCCAGCCCCATAGATTCTGCGATATCCTCAATAGGAACTTTCATCGGCGTTTTCAGCGCTTCGGGGCAGTGCTCGTTCAGGAAGTCAGTAGCTACCTGCTCAAGATCGTTCTTGTAAATGATCGGCACAATGTTCTTTGAAACATGCTGCCCATCGGCTTTCCTTGAACGGCCTTGGCTGTACTGGCTAATTTCCTCTATCTCTAGAGACTCGAGTTTCTCTTTGATTACAGCCTTGCAAGAGACGGTAAGCCACTGGTCAATATCGCATGAACCTAAGCCGCGATAATTTTCTTCCGTAAGATTGAGTGTGCAGCTCACTACTGCATCAAAAGAAAGTGTATCTCCTGTGGCTCTAATGTTGGTAGGAAACTGCAAAACCATATCTTCCAACAGCACAGAGTCCGGATATTTGATCTTTGAATACTTCAAATCGAGAACGTAGGGATGCTGGGTAATATATGCATTCACGGCCTCCCACATAGGCATATAGCAGATTTCGTAAATGAACTGCTCTATCTCATTTGTATAATTCACCACTACCTACCACACTCCCTTATGTCCAACCAGAAGGCCTGTCGTTACTTGCTTGTATAGATCACAATATAGTATAGCACGTTGATGCAGGATTTTCAATTATATGAAAAGTGAATTCTCGTGTTTGTGAAGAATCTCTCTTGATTAAAAAACAAGGCTGTGATATAATTTTGTAGAACAAGCAGATCAATCTGTCTTAAGGAAAAGAGGTGCCATATTGGAAGTCAGCTACAAAAAGCTTTGGAAACTCCTGATCGATAAAGACATGAAGAAAAAAGACTTACAGGCATTAGCAGGAATTAGCTGGGCCTCAGTTACAAAGCTTTCAAAGAATGAAACTGTAAGTATGGAAGTCTTAATGAAAGTGTGCGGAGCGTTGAAATGCGATATTGGAGATATTATGGAATTAATATCTGTAGATCACAATACTGACAAACAATGAGGCGTCGTATGGCAAGAGGAAAGAAGAAAACGGTAATAGATACAGCTCATCCACATACAATAAAGAAATTTGAACTGATCGAAGAATACATTAAATCTTGGTCACAGAAGCTCATGCTATATGAGAACTGCAATACGCTCGTTTTTATTGATTGTATGTGTAACTGTGGTGTTTATTTCGATGATGACGGGAACTTGATTGATGGGACTTCTGTGCGCGTTGCGAATGCACTGTTGAACGTGGCCAGAAAATATCCTTGTAAAATGGTTCAGCTGTATTTGAATGATATCAACAAGGAAAAAGTTGAGGAGCTAAGAAAACATATTCCAGCTAATGAGAGGACTTTTCAAATTATTACGACAGATCTTGATGCTGGTGTCCTTCTTAGAACAATAGGCCCACAGCTTTATAATGCTGGACACCTGCATTACTTCCTTCTGTATGATCCATATAATGCTACGATAGACTGGGCCGCCCTTATTCCGTTTTTCAGGAACTGGGGAGAAGTAATGATTAATCACATGGTCTCTGATCCTGTCAGGGCAATTACCAGCGCCAAGAGACAGACTACTAAGGAAAAATACGAGAACACCTATCTGGAGGCCTTTGCGGAACTGGTTCCTTATGGCAGCAACAAACAAGCATATGAGAAACGTGTGGAAGAAATTATCGAGGCGCTGAAGGGGCCGCGTAACTATTATGTATCAGCATTTCCTTTCTATAATTCCCAGAACTCGCAAGTATATAGTCTCGTTCACTGCACAAGCAATCGGGAAGGCTTTAAATTATACAAAAAGAGTGCGTGGAAGGTATTTGGGGATCAATCCTCAACCAAGAAAACTCACGGCGAAGATGGGCAGCTCGTACTAAATCTCGATCCGAATGTGGGTTCCGTTGTTACAACGTCCACAGATGAATCCTGTTTTACCGTCCATGACATTACTAAGTATCTTCAGAAATCATTCTCTGGCAGGAAGGGGGTCCACATTGAAGAAATGTGGGCATTGCTGGATGAACATCCTATATTCCCTTCGAGCTATAGAAATCAGATAAAGCAGGAACTTGTTGAGATGTATGGTGCAACCAAGGAACAAGTTGTTGATCCCTTTACTGGGAAAAAGGAAACCGTGATATCTTTCCGATAGAGCGAAGCAGCCTGGTTTGGAGGTGCGGAAACGATGACATCACAGAAATTTGGCGGAGATTGGACAGCTAAAAAACTCAATTTTTTCACAAGTTACCTCGATGCATACCTAATCGCCTTACAAAATCAAAAATTTAAGAAGATATATATTGATGCTTTTGCCGGAACTGGAGAAATCGAAACTAGCGACGGTGAAGCATATCTAGCAGGGTCTGCAAAGAGGGCGTTGTCTGCAGAGAGACGGTTTGATCACTACTATTTTATTGAGAGCGATGAAAGCAAAGCGTCCGAGCTTGAACATATGATTGATACAGAGTTTCCACACTTGAAAAGGTTCACGACAGTCTATCGCGGTGATGCAAATGAAAAGCTCAGTAAGATTATCAATGACATTGACTGGCGCTTTAGCAGGGGGCTTCTGTTCTTAGACCCTTACGCAACACAGGTCGATTGGGCCACTCTTGAACGCGTCGCCGGAACAAAATCCATTGATGTATGGTACCTGTTCCCGTTTTCAGCGCTCAATAGGATGTTTCCTAAAAACGGAAAATACGGATCGTGGGAAAACACAATCGATCGGTTACTTGGTGATAGCAGTTGGAGAACTGAGTTTTACAAAAAAGATCCGCAAGTTTCTTTGTTCGACCTTGGTCTTGTTGATGGCGATGAAGATGAAGAGCGACTCGTAAAGGATGCAAGCCCAGAACACATAAAAGAATACCTTATCTCCCGCCTGAAGACGATTTTTCCCTGTGTATCTAACAATCCAAGAATATTTAAGAACAGTAAGAACTCACCGATGTTTTTGTTCTGCTTTGCAATCTCCAACGAAAGTGTAGCTGCACAGCGACTTGCCTTGAGAATTGCAGATCATATTTTGAAGAATAAATAATTATAAGGATGGAACCGATTTGAAGACCATTACACGCAAAACCATGCTCTACCAGACCGGTGTTGAGTATGGTGACTATACGATGAATCATGTTCAGGGCTGTGCCCATGGCTGCAAATTCCCCTGTTATGCTTTCCTGATGAAAAAACGCTTTGGTCAGATCAAGGATTATGAAGAATGGCTGGAACCGTGCCTGGTTTCCAATACGTTGGAACTGCTGGATCGAGAGATCCCAAGGCTCCGTGATAAAATTCAGTCTGTACAACTTTGCTTCACAACGGACCCTTTTATGAATGGATATCCGGAAGTAGGTGCAATGAGTATTGCTGCCATCCGGAAACTGAATAATGCTGGAATTCGATGCACAACACTCACAAAGGGTATTTTGCCGTTGGAACTGGCGCAGCTTTCTCCAGAAAACGAGCATGGAATTACATTGATTTCCTTGGACGAAAGCTACCGTGAGAAAATGGAGCCGGGTACATCGCCTTATGCTGACCGTCTGGCCGCATTGAGAGCGTTGCATGATGCCGGATGCAGAACTTGGGTCAGCATCGAGCCATATCCAACCCCAAACCTGATTGAACAGGATTTACAAAATATTTTGGCTGCAGTGAACTTCGTGGACAAGATTATCTTTGGCAGGACCAATTACTGCAAAGAAGTGAACGCCTACAAGCAGCATAAGGCATTTTATAACAGACTGGCTGCCCAGGTCACTGAATTTTGCGAGCAGCACGGCATCCAATATCACATAAAAGAAAAAACCATTACAGAAGGATGAGGTAAAAGCCATGGCACTTTTGCAGGACTTGATCCAGCAAATTGACGATCCGGTACTTCGTGAGCGGATCATGCAGGAGACGGATAAACTCGTAAAACAGAAGAAGTTTGGCTTGGTTTTTGAAGAACATTTGCCGGAATGCACACCTCTTTACGATGTGCCTATCCGTGTTGGGTGCAAGGTTGCATTAAAAACGGGCTATGTCAGTGATATATATACCGTTCTTAAGATCGACGGGGATACTGTACTGTGTGACCGCAGAGAGACACACGAGCAGAAAACGTTCCAAATGAGCGATATCGTTGCTGTGGCGGAATTTGGGGAGCCTATTTATCCCACGCTGAAGCCGCTGGATTTTGTGGAAAATGCACCGGGCAGCGATCTTTGGCATACCCTCATCGAAGCCGATAACTACCATGCGCTCCAGCTGCTGGAGTATCTGTATGCAGAAAAGGTGGACTGCATTTACATTGATCCTCCCTATAATACGGGGGCCAAGGATTGGAAATACAATAACGATTATGTGGACAGCTCTGACGCTTATCGCCATAGCAAATGGCTGTCCATGATGGAAAAACGTTTGAAACTCGCCAAGAAGTTACTGAATCCGGACGACTCGGTACTCATTGTAACCATTGACGAGAAAGAGTATCTGCATCTTGGGTGTTTGTTGGAAGAGATGTTTCCGGAAGCACAAATTCAAATGGTGAGCATTACAATAAACCCATCTGGAGCTATTAGAAAAAATCTCTTTTCTCGCGCTGATGAATACGCATTTTTTGTGATTTTAGGGGATGCCCATGTTGTTCAGTCAAAGGGTGATAGTGAAGAGATAGAAGTAAGATGGTGGTACTTAAGGAGACTTGAATACGGGTCCCGGCGAGGAACAGTAAAAGGTGGTGTTGCGCAATTCTATCCCATCTATATTGATGACGCAACACATAAGATCATAAGAATTGGAGAACCTCTCCCACATACACAAGATAGACATACTGCACCAGATATTGAAGGTGCAACAACTGTTTTTCCGATCAGAGACGATGGATTGGAAATGAACTGGGGAGTAACCGGAGAGACTCTTAAAAAGTTGATAGAGAAACAAGTTGTGCAAGTATTACCCAATAAAAAATCACCCTATCAACAATACACAATAAAGTATTTGAGTGAAAATTTTGAAGATAAAATTGCTGCTGGACGTTGGGCTGTCCGAGGTTATCGAGAAGATGGATCAAAAATAGTAGTAGAAACGGGAGGGAAATTGACGAGAGCAACAACTGTTTGGAAAGAAACGAAATATGACGCAAAAACATACGGTACCGTTTTGCTAAAAAATATCATTGGAAATGCACGTTTTTCTTTTCCAAAATCGTTGTATTCCGTTGAGGATTCACTGAGATATTTTGTAGCAGAGAAGCCAAATGCTCTCATCATTGATTTTTTTGCTGGTTCTGGAACAACCCTTCACGCAGTTAACCTTCTGAACGCAGAAGATGGTGGAACTAGGCGCTGCATACTGGTTACAAACAATGAGGTTTCGGTTGAAGAAGCCCAAAAACTATCGTCTAAAGGGTTTCATCCTGGTGATGCAGAATGGAGTGAACTGGGAATTGCACGGTATGTTACATGGCCGCGCACAGTCTGTAGCATTGAAGGACATGATGTACATGGTAAACCCTTGAAGGGAGATTATCTTGGTAGTGATCTGCCTATGTCTGATGGCTTTAAAGCAAACGCAGCTTTCTTCAAGTTGAGTTTCCTTGACAAAACATCTGTTGCCCTTGGCAGGCAATTCAAAGCGCTTTTGCCCGTCCTGTGGATGAAGGGCGGTGCTATTGGTAAGTGCCCGGTTCTGGAGGGTGAAGAATTGCCCGATATGCTCGTCCTTCCGAAAAACAAAATGGCAGTGTTGATTGACGAAATCTTCTACCCGGAATTTGAACAACAGCTCACTCAGCATCCGGAAATCCAGACTGTGTTCATTGTTACAGATTCTGAGGCGGCATACCGTGAGATGATCCGGGCCTATGAAGGCAAAGACTGCTACCAGCTCTATCGCGACTATCTGGATAATTTCCGCATCAATACAGGGAGGTAACCGGAATGAAGGTTGAATTATTTCCATTTCAGAAAAGGGCCATCGCTGATATCCGTATGAAAACAGCAGAGGCTATGGGCAGCTACCACAGGACACATGCTCCGCAGGTGGTTTCCTTTACTGCGCCCACCGGTGCAGGTAAAACGATCATCATGGCCTCTCTGATTGAAAGTATTTTCTTTGGAGACGAGAACTACGCAGAGCAGCCGAACGCCATTATTGTCTGGCTGTCGGATTCTCCGCAGCTGAATGAGCAATCTAAGTTGAAGATTGACTCGAAGGCTGATAAAATTCGTCTGAGCCAGTGTGTTACGGTCAGCGAGGATTCCTTCGATAAAGAAATCTTTGAGGATGGTCACATCTATTTCCTGAATACACAGAAGCTCTCAGCATCCTCGAGGCTGACAAAAAATGGTGACGACCGTACTTATACTATTTGGCAGACTTTGGCGAATACCGTGCGTGATAAGAGTGATCGGCTCTATTTCATCATTGATGAAGCCCATCGTGGCATGCAGGGACGCGATGCCAGTAAGGCTACGACCATCATGCAGAAATTTATCAAAGGCAGCGATACAGACAAGATTCCTCCTATGCCAGTTGTCATTGGTATGTCGGCTACGACACAGCGTTTTAATGCGCTGGTTGAAGGTACGTCTTCCACAATTCACAAAGCCGTCGTTACAGCGGATGAAGTGCGGGCATCTGGCCTTTTGAAAGATAGGATTGTCATCACCTATCCGGAGGAAGACTCTGTAAACAATGATATGGCGATTCTCCAGGCAGCCGCTGATGACTGGAAACAGAAGTGGGAGCACTGGACGCAATACTGCTTTGAGCAGCACTATGCCTATGTCAACCCAATCATGATTGTCCAGGTCCTGAATGGTAGCGGAAGTAAACTGACTGACACCGATTTGGATGATTGCCTTAGAAAAATTGAGGAACGAACCGGCTTCAAATTCGAGCCCGGTCAGGTAGTACATACTTTTGGCCAGACCACCTCTGCCATTCAAGTGAACGGCCTCGATGTTCGCTATGAAGAGCCTTCGCGCATCGCCGATGATAGAAATATTCGCATCGTGTTCTTTAAAGAAAATCTGTCTACAGGTTGGGACTGTCCCCGTGCGGAAACGATGATGTCCTTTAAGCATGCCAGCGATGCGACCTATATTGCGCAGCTTCTTGGGCGCATGGTGCGGACCCCGATGCAGATGCACATTCAGGTGGATGATGTTTTGAACGATGTCCATCTCTTTTTGCCGTACTTCAATGAAGATACCGTCAAGGATGTTGTGGAGGCGCTCCAAAGTAGTGAGGGCGGTGAAATTCCAACCGACATCTATGGGGAGACTACGTCCGGCAGAAAGTTTGAGACATTGACGGTAAAACCCAAGAAGAAAAGCGGCCCCACTCCTGTTCAGGGACAGCTGACTATGGATGCTTTCCTCAATCAAGGCGTGAATTCCGAAGCTGCAGAGCCCAGCAATACGTCCCAGAATACTGTTGGCGGTTTTGGGGCCACAGGAATCCTTTCTCAGCATAGTCCATCGAATATAACAGATAATCCGGATCAGAATCAACAGACATCTTCCCAGGAGAAAACTTCACAGACTGTTGATGCTCAGCATACAGAAGCGCACCACGCATCTACTGAAAATGCAGAAGCTCCAGAGGATAATACAGGGGTGGGAGTGACATCCGTAGATGCATCGACCCAGGAAAAAGCACCTGACGACCTTTTTGATCGGGAAGCTGTCATGAAGTTTATCAACGACGCAGGCTTGCTTTCCTATAATGTTCGCGCGTTGCGAATTAACGATTACCTGAAATCATTGTATCGTATGGCACATCTGCTCACCATGTCCGGGCTACACAGAACGGCTATCCGTGAAGTTCAGGCAGAGATCGCTGAAATGATTCACGATTATGTGCAGGAGCTTAAGGCGCAGGATAAGTACGATAGCCTGGTCCTGCAGGTAAAGCAGTTCAAACTGGCAACGCAGATTTTCGATGCTTTTGGCGAGACGGTTGACAGCTATTCTGTCCATGATCTGTTTACCACTACAGATACCGACATCGACCGGCAATTCCGCATTGCTGATGTAAGGCTTGGCAATGAAGGGATTGGTATGGTCTATGGCAATAAATATATGGATGTCAATGACCCTAATGGGTTCAAGGTAGATGTCATATTGTTCGTTGTTGATGATGAGTGTATGAACAAACTGCACAATTACGCGGAGAACCGTTTCCACAGCATGAATGACGATTATAGAAGGTACATTGCAACCATTGATTCCGAGAAAATTCGCAGACAATACGACAGCATCGTCTCCGATGGTGATGTCGTTAGTAAGCATAATTTCCGCCTGCCGGAGACGATTCAGATTCCCCATGAAAGTGGCGGAACAGAATATAGAGATCACCTGTTTGTAAGCGAAATTACAGGTGTGGCAAAGCTGAAGCTCAATGAGTGGGAAGCTGGCGTTATTGCAGAGGAGCAGAGGCGGGATGATTTTGTCTGCTGGATTCGCAATCCATCCAGAGGTGCTTGGGCCCTTTGCATCCCGTATGAGATTGACGGGGAAACAAAGCCTACCTATCCGGATTTCATTATTGTGAGAATCGATAAGGTACTGGGGTACGTTATTGATATTCTGGAACCGCATAATCCGGAATTTAAAGATAACCTCGGAAAAGCAAAAGGGTTTGCCGAATATGCGAGACAAAATCTTGGTGTGGGTAGAATCCAGTTGATCCGGATGGGCAAGGATTCCGCTGGAAACAAACGATTCAAGCGTTTAGATATGTCTAAAAGTGCGGTCAGGGATAAGGTTTCCCACGCCATGAGCAATGACGAACTGGATCATATTTTTGATACAGATGGTTTCATTGCACAGTGAGGTGATGGTATGTACGAAAAAATCAAAGCTGATATATCAAATGAATACTATTTAACGAATTATCCAAATGATGGACAACGTTTCGTTGCGTGGTATTTAAGGAATATCCATAACCTCGATACCTATGAAACGAAAGACTGCATTACAGATGGTGCAGGAGACAAACAGATTGATGCCATCTATATTGATAACCAATCCAGCACCATCTACATTATTCAAGGTAAATTCTATGGCGGCGATACGGTCGATGCTGAACCGCTGCGTGAAGTATTGTCTTCGTGGGTGCAAATCAAGGATCTGGAGCACCTTCAGGATGGTGCCAATCACAAGCTCCAAGTAAAGATTAACGAGATGGCATCTGCGCTGGAAGACGATTACGAAGTGTGCTTCGAGCTGATTACCACTTCAACGCTGACCGAATCGGCCCAAAACGACCTTGCTGCCTTTCAGAAGGAATTGTCTGAAAATGAATCCCTATCTGCCAATCTGGTCGTGGTAGATAATGAGACAATGAAGTTCAAGTATGAAGAGGCGCTACATAAAAACAGGCCGTACATTAACCATGAATTCAAGCTTGAAAGTGGAAAATACATGGAGCTGATGATTGGAGGTACGAAAGCAGTCATCGTTGCTTTGCCTCTCAGAGACTGCATTAAGATTCCTGGGATCAAAGACGGTAGCCTTTTCCGAAAGAATGTCCGCCAGTCGCTTGGCAACAGCAATAAGGTCAATAAAGGTATCGCAAAAACGATAAAAACGGATGCAGAAGATTTCTTCTTCCTGCATAACGGAATCACAGCGATCTGCTCTCAAATGTCTATTCATGATGGTGTGCTTTCTGTCAAAGAACTGAACGTAGTAAACGGATGCCAGTCACTAAGCACAATATTCAGTTCAAGCGAGGCAGCCAAGAAAGCAACGGATGCATATATTCTGTTCAGGTTTTATGAAATTGAAGACCAAGACAGAGCTGACAGGATAAGCACTTCGACAAATAGTCAGAGTGCTGTTAAAGCCAGGGATTTACGCAGTAATGACAAGGCCGTCTTGGCGATGAAAAGAGCATATGAGCAATATTTTCCGGACGGCTACTTTGTCACGAAACGCGGGGAATGTGTCGATACAGTTAAATGCAATACCGCTCATGTCGTGAATCTAACTGATCTTGGCAAGCAACTGATTGCTTGGCATTCTCAGCGGCCTACAATCTCTTACAGCGAAACCAAAATATTCGACAAGTACTTTGATCAGCTGTTTCACAGAGATTATGCACCAGAAAACGTGCAGGCTCTAAATGTCATGTTTGCAGCTGTCTATGAGAAATGGGGCAAAGAGAACCCTATGGGGCTAAACGAGACGTTGCTTGCAATGAAAGCTTATGCCCCTTATCATCAGTTATTCGCTATATCGGTCATCCTCTGTGAGATCAATAAGATGAATGATTCGGTACCAAGTCCATCCGTGGCATTGAGAAAAATGACAGAGAGTGGACTGCTGGATTATATTGTTGAAATGGCTGGAAACTGCCTAAATATGGCAATGGAAACTGCACAGGATACCGTAGCTGCTGATACTGGAAAACTCTTTGTCCCTCAGAACTGGATTAAATCAAAAGCTTCTTTAAAGGATATTCGAGCAGCAGTAAAACAGATGGTAGCGTCTTTAAAGATGCTTCCTGATGGTAAAAAAGTTCTTGCCCGACTTAATGAAGGTCTGGCAATGAACAAGGAAGATTTTGAAGCTCGCTGGACAGCGGACTAACAAGCTGACATAACGATATCATTTGACATTCCGGGTCGAGTGCATAAGGCGTTCGCGGAAACAAGTCACCATGGACTTATCCCCTAAACGGACAGACAGGGTTGAGGCAACGGCATATTTTACATTTTTTCTTCGTTGGTATTATATAGTAGCGAAAGAATTGTATTGACCTGTTTCCGAGAACGGCGACCCTTTAGGCTCTGGATTTGATGTCAGCCTTATTTCGCCTATTTCAGGTGTAGAGCAGGTCCCCCGGACACACGGAAAATCTGACATCATTTCCGACCTGTCGAGCCATGTGGAGACGGTGGTACTTTTGTCCCACAAAAAAGCCGACAGTTATATCCACATTGATGTGGATGTTGAGGAGTTGGTGCAGGACAAAAGAGGGCTGGCGACTTATGAGCAGATCAAAGCGTATGTTCTGGAGCATACCGGCTTAAAGGTCAGCCACCTCTATATCGCACAGGTGAAGCAGAAATACGGCATCATTGAGCGTGAGAACTACAATAAGCCGAAATCCGAAAACGCCAAGCAGCCCCAATGCCCACTGGAGAAGGAAAAGGTAATTACGGAAGCATTGCATCACTTTGGTATGATTTTGTAGATGCCTTTTGAAAGGAATTGCAGGTGGCGGTCGATACCAAATGATCTTTCGCTAACAAGCTGTCTAAAGGTTAAACTGTCAGTATAAGAATGCTAACGAAGGTGTGTAAAACACGGAACTGCGATATTGGGAATATCCGAAAGCTGATTTTTTCCCAAGAAGGCATCGTTGAATAAGAGGTGGATGGTATGGCGGCAAAAAAGAAAAACATAATTAGCAAGGCTAGCCCTCACACAATAAAAAAATTTGAGCTGATAGAAGAGTACATCAAATCGTGGGCACAGAAGTTGCTGCTGACTGAGTCTTGCAATGGGCTGATCTTTATAGACTGCATGTGCAACAGTGGTGTATACACCGACGATGCCGGGCGATTGGTGAAAGGTACAGCAGTACGCGTCTCAGAAGCGCTTAGGGAAGCATCAAGAACCTATACGGAGAAAAATATATACATTTACTTAAATGACAAGGATAAAGCACGCGTAGATGAGCTAAGAAAGCATCTTCCACAAGATGAGCGCAATTTTAAGATTGTCACGTCCTGTGGTGATGCACACGAGCTACTCCGAACTATCGGGCCACAGTTATATGGAACTGGGCACCTGCATTATTTCCTGCTTTACGATCCGTATGATGCGACCATTGATTGGGAAGCGCTTCTGCCGTTTTTTCGTAACTGGGGTGAAGTTATGATTAATCACATGGTTTCAGATCCGGTGCGGGCGATCACAAGCGCCAAGAAGAAGACGACAAAGGCAAAGTATGAGAACACTTATCTGGAAGACTTTGAGAAACTGGTGCCTTACGGAAGTGACAAGAAGGCCTATGAGGCCAGAGTGGAAGAAATCATAAATTCACTGAAAGGAGCTCGCAGGTACTACGTGTCGGCATTTCCGTTCTATAACACGCAGAACTCGCTCGTCTACAATTTGATTCATTGCACGAGCAACAAGGAGGGCTTTAAGCTCTACAAAAAGAGTGCTTGGAAGGTATTTGGCGCACAGTCCTCTACCAAGCACTCGGTTGAGAACAGGCAGTTGTCATTTAACCTTTTCGGTGAGATTACTGAAGAGGAAGATGAAAGCTGTATGCATGTTATCGATATAGCGAAATACCTGCAGCACAGCTTTAGAGGCCGAAAGCAGGTGCCGCTGGATGAGATGTGGGAACTTCTGGATAACCACCCGATTTTCCCGTCAGAGGGATTTCGTAATGAGGTAAAGAGCGATCTTACCGATTTCTTTGGCGCGAAGATTGAGCAGATTGTGAATCCTGATACAGGAAAGAAGGAAACGGTGATCTCTTTCTCTTCTTGAGATTGAGTTTCAAATAGATGAGGTGATTGGAATTTATGGCAACGTCGCAGAAATTTGGTGGAAATTGGACTGAGGAGAAGTTGAATATCTTCACCAGCTATCTGGACGCATACCTGATTGCACTGCAAAATCAGAAGTTTAAGAAGATTTATATAGATGCCTTTGCTGGAACCGGTGAGATCGAGACCAGCGACGGCGGGCAGTTTCTTGTGGGCTCCGCTAAGCGTGCACTGGCGTCTGAAAAGAAGTTCGATCACTACTATTTTATAGAAGCGGACTCTCAGAAGGCAGGAGAACTTCAGAATATGATAAACTCCGAGTTTCCGCAGATGCGGAGAATTGTTACAATTTACTGTGGCGATGCGAATGATAAGATCGCGGAGATTATTAGCAACGTAGACTGGAGATATAACAGAGGATTACTGTTCTTAGATCCATATGCGACGCAGGTAAATTGGGCTACGCTTGAAAATGTAGCACAGACGAAATCGATAGACGTATGGTACCTGTTTCCGTTCTCTGCACTTGAACGTATGCTGCCGAAAAACGGAAAGTACGATAAATGGGAGGATTGCATAGATCGATTGCTTGGAGATTCCGGATGGCGGAAGGAATTCTATAAGAAAGATCCCCAGATGACGCTTTTTGACTTGTTCCCGGAGCCCGGACAGAGCGATGGCGAACGGATGGTTAAGGACGCAAATCCAGATCACATAAAGGAGTATATCCTCTCTAGGCTTGGGACAATCTTTCCATGCGTGTCAAAGCATGCGCGGATTTTCAGGAACAGCAGGAACTCGCCGATGTTTCTATTCTGCTTTGCCATTGCAAGTGAGAACCCGAAAGCGCAGGGACTTGCACTGCGGATGGCAGACTACATATTAAAGAACAAGTAGGCGGAGGATGATAGCGACTTGAAGACGATAAAACGAAAATCCATGCTTTATCAAACAGGGGTAGAGTATGGTGACTACACGATGAATCACGTGCAGGGCTGCGCGCATGGGTGCAAATATCCGTGTTACGCATTCCTGATGAAGAAGCGATTTGGGCAAATCAAGGATTACGAGAGCTGGCTTGAACCGGTGCTTGTATCAAACACACTTGAATTGCTGGATAAAGAGATACCGAGGCTCAGAGATAAGATTAAGTCTGTGCAGCTTTGCTTTACCACAGATCCGTTCATGGAAGGATACCCAGAGGTGTCCCAGATGAGCATTGCGGCTATCCGAAAGCTAAATGAGGCTGATATCAAATGTACTACGCTAACAAAGGGACTGTTACCTATAGA
>OGYZ01000878.1_pt1 | contig 25577 bp, 19 predicted proteins | sample 1576681 | NCBI WGS metagenome assembly OGYZ01 (sample SAMEA3541480, study PRJEB24748) | human gut metagenome | biome: human gut; feature: human-associated habitat; material: faeces | place: China | collected 2012 | reverse complement strand
GCTACAGGCAACAAGAAATATCTCGAAGAGGCTAAGTTCTTCCTCGACTACCGTGGAAAGACATCTATCAAACAGGAATACTCTCAGAGCCACAAACCGGTTTTGGAGCAGGACGAGGCTGTAGGTCATGCCGTTCGTGCCACCTATATGTATGCTGGTATGGCAGATGTAGCAGCCCTCACCGGCGATACCGCCTATATCCACGCCATCGACCGCATCTGGGACAACATCGTGAGCAAGAAGCTCTACATCACCGGAGGTATCGGAGCCACCAACAACGGCGAGGCTTTCGGCAAAAACTACGAGTTGCCTAACATGAGTGCCTACTGCGAAACCTGCGCAGCTATCGGCAATGTTTATGTCAACTACCGTCTCTTCCTTCTCCATGGCGAGAGTAAGTATTACGATGTATTGGAGCGTACCCTCTACAATGGTCTCATCAGTGGTGTGAGCATGGACGGCGGCGGCTTCTTCTACCCTAACCCATTGGAGAGCATGGGTCAGCATCAGCGTCAGGCTTGGTTCGGCTGTGCCTGCTGCCCTAGCAACATCTGCCGTTTCCTGCCATCCCTCCCAGGCTATGTATATGCCGTAAAGGACAAGAATGTATATGTCAACCTCTTCCTCAGCAACTCATCTTCTCTGAAGGTAGCTGGCAAGAAGGTGGCTTTGAGCCAGGACACACAGTACCCTTGGAACGGAGATATCGCCATCAAGGTGGATGACAACAAGGCTGGTCAGTTTGGTATGAAGATCCGCATCCCTGGCTGGGTAAAGGGTCAGCCAGTACCATCAGACCTTTACTACTACAGCGACGGCAAGCGACTGGGCTATACCATCACCGTAAACGGAAAGAAGGTAGAGGCTAAGGTAACAGAGGATGGCTATTATACCATCAACCGCAAGTGGAAGAAGGGCGATGTGGTTCGCGTTCACTTCGATATGGAGGCACGCACCGTACGTGCCAACAACAAGGTAGAGGCCGACCGTGGCTGCATCAGCATCGAGCGTGGTCCTATCGTATATTGTGCAGAGTGGCCAGACAACCAGGGCTTCGATATCATGAGCATCCTGGAGAACCGCGAACCTCAGTTCGCTGAGGGCAAGCTCTCGTACGATGGTTTCATCGACCCAAAATATAAGAATGTACTGACACTCTACAAGGGTCAGAACATGGAGACCTTGACCGAGAATGTGCAGACTCTCGCCTACGACAAGAGCGGCAAGCTGAGTACCAAGGACCAGACCCTGACTCTCATCCCATACTTCGCCTGGGCTCATCGTGGCAACGGCAACATGAAGGTATGGTTGCCACAGGATGTCAAGGCTGCAAAGCCATCAGCTCCTGCAACTCTCGCAGCACAGGCTAAGGTAGAATTCTCATCTCCAGTGCCTGCCAAGAGCAGTATTACAGATGGTTTGGTGCCAGCCGATGAGAACGACCGCTCTATCCCATACATCCACTGGTGGCCAAAGAAGAACACCACAGAGTGGATTACCTACACCTTCCCTGAGAGCAAGGAAATCAAGACCAGCACCGTATATTGGTACGACGACCAGCCATGGGGCGGTTGCAAGGTACCAGACAGCTGGAAGCTCTACTATCAGGACGAGGCAGGCAATTGGAAGGAAGTTCCAGGAGCCGATGCTTATCCATGCAAGCGTGGTGTAGCCTGCATCGTGAATTTCGACCCAGTGAAGACCAAGGCTGTAAAGCTCGAACTGAAGCAGCCAGAAACTCTGTCCTGCGGTTTGTTTGAGTGGAGCGTGAAGTAACAAGATTTATTTTAAAATATTTTTCTTTCAAGAATTGCCATATTGCCATGCCAGCCAGTAATCTCTCTGATTACAAAGCTGTTAGGGGTATGGCAATTCTTTATTTTTAGGGGTTATCTGCCATATATTGCCAATATGATGATAACATGATTTACTGACGTATTGATTTGTTGTCGTTTATATATGCATGTCATATGATAAAACGTTTTACATGAACCTTTATTGGCATTTTACCAAGTGATAACCTTATCTACGATTTCTTGTTGCTCCAAGCTACTTCTTCGCAGATAGATACGTGTTGTCTCTATGCTTTCATGTCCCATGAGGTCGGCAAGCAAGGCTATATCGTTGAACTTCTCCAAGAAATTCTTGGCATAACGATGGCGGAACGAGTGAGGGTACACCACTTTTTCATTCAAGCCATACTTCATCGCATAGTTCTTCAACTGCTGTGATATGCCTCTTGTCGTGATGCGCTCGCCAAAGCGATTAAGAAAGAGATAGCCACTTGTGCGGTTGAGTGTCTGCAACCACTTTTCTGTTTCCGTGCGCAATGTCTTGGGGATATAGATACGCCGTATCTTGCCACCCTTGGTGTAGATGTCGTAATAGCCTACTTGCACGTGCTCAACCTTGATTTGCACAAGTTCGCTCACTCTGGCACCAGTCGCAGCTAAGAAACGCACCACAAAGTACCACTCCAAGTTGTTTTCCTTCTTCAACTTGTTTTTCAAGAAGATGTAGTCGGCATTGCTGATGACATTCTCCAGATAAGAACGTTGCTGCACCTTGACCGACTTCAAGCGGAGCTTAGTCTTGCCTACAAATACAAGGTACTTGTTCAACGCCTGAATACGGAGGTTCACCGTCTTTGGTTTGTAAGTCTCAATCAAGTAGGTCTTGTAAAGCAACAAGTTTCTCTTGTTCAACTCTTTGTGTCGAGAGCCAAACTCCTTTACGGCATACAGATATGCCGAAATCGTGTTCTTAGCCATATTGCCTTGGCTTAGGAACTCTTCAAATTTGTCTAATTCCATTTCTATTCGTTTATTAGTGAAACATTAAGTTGTCCTAATATATAGACATGGATTTGTTCTATGAGTTCCTATTATGAGAAGTTGCTTGCTACGGGGGAGGTGAAGTGCATTGATGAGGAGATACCATTTGATGTTCCTAATGGGTGGGAATGGACTCGTATAGGCAATATATTCAACCATACAAGTGGAAAGCAACAGAGTAGTAGCAATAAAGGTGGTGGAACTCCACAAAAGTTCATAACGACCTCTAATCTATATTGGGGACACTTTGTCCTTGATAATGTAAAGGTTATGAATTTTACTGACGAAGAAATCAAGACTTGCTCGGCAACAAAAGGAGATTTGCTTGTTTGTGAAGGTGGTGCAGGTTATGGGCGTTCTGCAATATGGAATGAAGATTATGATATTTGTCTTCAAAATCACGTTCATAGATTGCGCCCATGTGTTTCTGGTATTTGTGAATATGTGTATTATTTCATCTACCTACTGAAAGAAAGTAATAATTTAGCTTCTGTTGGTACAGCCATGCCGGGGCTTTCTGCTAATCGCTTGAAAGGTTTGTTGTTGCCTTTTCCTTCTCTAACAGAACAAAAGCGAATTGTTTTAAAGTTAGAAGGACTACTACCACAAATAGATAAATACAGTAAAGTTCAGAACCAGTTAGATGAATTGAATACTACAATAAAGGAAAGTCTCAAAAAGAGTATCCTGCAAGAGGCAATACAGGGCAAACTTGTACCACAAATAGCAGAAGAAGGTACAGCACAAGAACTGCTTGAACCAATAAAGGCAGAGAAGCAGAATTTAGTAAAAGAGGGAAAGCTAAAGAAGTCTGCCCTCAACGATTCTATCATCTTCCGTGGTGACGATAACAGGTACTATGAGAAGATTGGGAAAAAGATTGTCTGTATTGAAGATGAGGTTCCTTTTGAAATACCAAACAGCTGGGTATGGGCACGACTAGGTGCAATTGTTGATTTTAGCAAAAGTCAAACAATATCTTCGAGTATGTTAGACATGGATTCTTGGATACTTGACTTAGAAGATATAGAGAAGGATAGCGGTAGGCTATTACAAAAAAAACGAATGAAAGATCTTTTGTCAAAAAGCGACAAGCACTTGTTTTACAAAGGAAATGTGTTATATAGTAAGCTGAGACCATATTTAAACAAAGTAATAGTTGCCGATGAAGACGGGGCGTGTACAACTGAAATACTTGCATTTGACTTCGGACATATTTACAATAAATATGCACAAGCTTATCTGATGAGTCATTTCTTTGTAGATTATGCAAATAGTGATTCCTATGGAATAAAGATGCCAAGATTAGGAAGTAAGCGAGGTAATAATGCTCTGTTTCCCTTACCACCATTTAAAGAGCAGCAACGCATTGTTGCTCAAATAGAAAAACTATTTGAGCAACTGCATTAATTGCTCTATCTTTTCAATTATACGCTTTTGCTCTAATAATGGAGGCAAAGGAATGACGATACTATTTAAAGCAGATTTTGTAAAATGCTTTATTGTCATTCCCTTGCTTTTTTTGTCTAAAAGCCCAAGTGCTTTGTATAACGATAGGATATACAAGAAGAACTTGGGGAATATTTTGCCATAGAAACGTACCCTATGCAATGCATTTTGATAATATATAGTTTCATTTATATCCCAGATGGCAGCCCGACCGATGTCGCCTCCCTCACATATCAACAGGTCATTTTTTTGTAATAGGTATTTAGCAAGTTCAATCTCTGTAAATTGAGCTTGCTTTATTTTTGATAAGTCTATTTTATTCCAATAAACATTTATAGAGCAGAGATATGGAACTAATTCTCCTGAGTTTTGTCCTTTATTCATTGTCTTGCCTAAATCACTTTCTGCAATATCATTTAAGTGACACCAAGCCCAACTAGCAGGTATCTCAAATGGGATTTCTTCAGTTATATCCACACATTTTTTCCCAATCTTCTCATAGTACCTGTTATCGCCACCACGGAAAATGACAGAATCGTTAAGGGCAGACCTCTTTAGTTTGCCTTCCTTGACGAGTTCTTGTTTTTCAGCTTTAATTTGTTCAAGCAGTTCTTGAGCAGTTCCGTCTTCGGCAATCTGTGGAACAAGTTTGCCCCGTATTGCTTCTTGTAAAAAGGATTTACGTAACTTATCTTTTATTTCTGTATTAAATATATTCAGCAAAGTTTGGCTTCTACTATACTTCTCTATAAATGGCAATAAGGTTTGTAACTTTTTTACAATGCGCGACTGCTCAGAAATAGGAGGTGTAGGAATAAGAACTTCTTTAAGTTTACTCGCTTTTATACCAGCTACAGTTGTACCTGTTTTATATGACATCACCAATTCTTGGAAGAGTGGAGACAACATAAAGAACATAAACATATCGTTATTTGTAAAACATTGTATATATGCTTGAAGCGTTATAAGTCTTTGTCCTGCGCTATACACATCCAAGTCAGCAATTGCAACATTTCCAAGAGGTGCTTCTGTTGTAAATAAGATATCTCCCTTATGTGATACACCTCTTGACAATCTATTAGAGTATTCTTCCGAACTTATAAAGTCTTTGACAGTGTAATCAAGATATCCTTGCTTTACATTTTTTGCAGTAATCAACGGAATGCCTTTAGATAATTTATGAGGTGTAGCCCCACGATAATCTATAAAATTATACAAGTCATTAAGTCTGCACCATTCCCACCCCTGCGGTATCTCAAACGGCACTTCCTCATCAATGCATTTCACCTCTCCCGTAGCGAGCATCTTCTCATAATAGGAATTATCCTCACCACGGTAAATAATAGATGCGTTCTTGTCACGCTTGATTTTTTTCTCCTTGATCAAGCGTTTTTTCTCTTGGCGAATCTTATCAAGCAAAACGCTTGCTGGTTCGTCATTGGGGTCTTGCGGTACAAGTTTTCCCTGTATCGCCCATTGTAATATGCTGTTCTTTAATTGTTTGCCGTTCATTGTTTATAATTTCAATGTATCTTTAAAAGTTATTGGACTGCCTCTGAGTTTGAATTGGTCAAGCAATGCTTGACTAATTTGTGGGACAGTGTTCCACATTTTATAATTCGCCAACAACTTGTTGGCGAATTATAATTATTTCTTGTCTTCATCTAATTCTGCTTCCAACTTGAGGTTTTCTTTTATCTCCTCTGGAGTTGGCAACATTTCCACTGCTTTAAGAATCTCATTCTCATATTCGGCCACGCCCAATGGACGATCGACACCTTTGAAAGCCCATTCTACGGTCATGTCATCCTTGTGCTTGCAAATGAGTAGCCCAATAGTAGGATTATCATCTGCCCCTTTCATCAATTCGTCAACAGCAGAAACATAGAAGTTCAACTTACCTGCAAACTCAGGCTCAAAATCTACTACTTTTAATTCGATTACCACATAGCAGCGCAGCTTAATATGATAGAAAATCATATCTGGACGGTAGACCTTTCCTGATGGCATGACAAGTTCTTTTTGTCTTGCCACATAAGCAAATCCTTGCCCTAACTCTAACAGAAACTCAGTTATGTGCCTTGACAATTTCTCTTCAAACTCACGTTCGCTGTATTCTTCCTGCATCTGCATGAAGTCTAGATTATATGGACTCTTTAATACTTCCTTAGCAAGATTTCCCTGTATCGCAGGTAACTTGTCTGAAAAATTAGTGTGGGCACTTCCAACTGCCTCATATAGGTGTGAATCCAAACAGCGATTTAATGCATTTCTGCTCAAATTCTCGCTTACTACTTTGTGAATATAAAACATCGCTTCTTCTATGCTCTCTGATTTAGAGATAATTGAGATGTGATGTCCCCATGGTACATAAGCAAACACCTCTGGCATTTCCAAATCGCCAACAAGTTGTTGGCGATTTACTTGACTTGAATTATAAAAGGCATACCACTGTCTGGCATATTTAAGATTGGTATATGAGAGACCTCTACTATGAGGAAACTCATGCTGTAAGTCCAAGCTTAGATTTTTTAAAACACTTGTTCCCCATTTTGCCTCTGCTTTCATAAGCATTATATCACGCCCAAGCGACCAATAGAAGCGAAGCATGCCTTCATTGACCTTTATCGCTGCTTTTACTTGTGACTGTTTGTAACGCTTGGTCAATTCGCCAATCCACTTCTTGTATTCTGCAGAAGGTATGGATAGGTCTCTGTTTACGAATATTGGTTTTTCTGTTTCTTTATTTGCCATTATTTTTCTTTTTTGCTGTTGAAATTCAGAAAAGCAATGACAACATTGCTTTTCTGAATTTGTGAGACGGCGTCTCACAAATCTTGTCATTCATCAATTTTCACTTCTATCCCCAATATACGCTGTATCTCTGCCAAAGTCTTGTCAATCTCATGATCAAGAGCCTTGCGCTTCTTGAAATAGTCGGCAAGCAGTTCGGCAGGAGGCAAGATTTCTTCATCCTCTTTCGGGAACTTGCACAAGTCGAAGTTGCAATCGGTGGCGATAAGGTCTTCAACCGAATAGCAACGAGATTTCTCGTCACCATCAGCAATAATAATCTCCTTACGGTCGTTCCACCACTCACGGATTGGGTCGCAATGTTCCGACTTCATGGACTTTGTCTTGGAGAAATGCTTGTAACCCTCTGGCATATCCAAACGGTAGAACCACGTTTCCTTTGTAGAATAACCTTCTGGAGCACCATCCGCACTGGTATTGTCGAAGAACAAAATGTTCGTGGCAATCGAAGTGTAAGGTGCAAAGATACTGCCAGGCAAACGGATAATGGTGTGCAAGTTGAAATCCCTGAGCAACTTTGTCTTAATGGCAATCTTTGTGTTATCTGCTCCAAAAAGGAAACCATCAGGAACAATGACAGCAGCACGGCCATTTTTCTTCAAGCGATACATGATAAGCACCATGAAGAGGTCGGCAGTCTCGCTACTGCGCATATCAGAAGGAAAGTGAGATTTCACATCGGCCTTTTCATTACCTCCGTATGGTGGATTCATCAAAACAACATCAAACTTGTCTTCGTCTGTATAGTTGAGTACATCTTTGGTAAGCGAGTTGTCGTGATATACCAATGGCGTGTCGATACCATGCAGCAACAGGTTTGTCACACATAGCATATACGGGAATTGTTTCTTTTCTATGCCAAATACAGACTGATTGTACTCTTTGCGGTCTTCAGCAGTCTTTACCTTCTTGTCCAATTCACCCAACCAACTTGTGATGAAACCTCCTGTACCACAAGCGAAGTCTGCCATTTTTTCACCAATCTGCGGATTGACGATTTCTGCCATAAATTCTGTTAAGGCTCTTGGGGTATAGAACTCACCAGAGGAACCAGCCGACTGCATTTCTTTAAGGATAGTCTCGTATATCTCTCCGAAAGCATGACTCTCTTCATAGTCACCAAGATTCAATCCGTCTATCACATTAAGCACCTGGCGGAGCTGAACGCCATCTTTCATATATTGGTTGGCATCCTCAAAAGTTGTCTTTACTATTGCCTGACGAATTGGGGTATCAGGTGTAACCTCTATGTTTTTGAGTTCCACAAACAATGTGTTGTTGACAAACGAAAGCAGCTCGTCACCAGTCAAGGCATTGCTACTTCCATCATCATGTGCCCAGTTGCGCCAACGGCATTCTTCTGGAATAATAGACTTGTAATCATCATCGTCCAACTCCCAATCATTCTCTTTCTCGTCATAGACTTTCAAGAACAGCATCCACGCCATTTGTTCTATGCGTTGCGCATCACCGTTGATACCGGCATCATTGCGCATGATATTGCGTACTCGTTTTACGAAATTAGATAAACTCATTTTATATTGTTTCTTTTTATGCTATATTATATATTGATTGCTCCAACTCTTTTACGGCCTTCAGATACTCTCTCTTGCCACCGAAGAACTTTACTATATTTGCCTTAGAGCCCAATCGGCGGAAAGGATCGTTTTCAAGCACAGTGAGACTTTCAAGTTCAGAAATGCCTTCTTCCATGTACTTCTCCAGCAAATTCTCAAGTACCAGCCGTGCCTGCTCACCATACTTGGTAAATATATCACGCTTTTTCACTTGCTCAGCACGTTCCCGCCTCGTCAGGGTCTTCTTGCCGTATGCGATATGGCAGATGAAATCAAAATCATCCACATTGCTCATTTCCTGCGAAGTCTTTAATTCCGCAAGGTCTATGCCTCTTTCTTTCAGCATATCAGCAATGTCTGACTTTTTCTTTAATTCTTTCCATTTGGAGGTAAATGTATCAATTGTAGCAAACGAATCAAGGATATTCTTCTTCGTGTAGTCGGTAATACTCTCCGTGCGAAGCAGCTTGCCATCGGCATCGTAAACGGACACTACCTTATTGACAACCATTACCTGGCAGCCATTTTTATCTACAAGAGGCTTTGGACGAGTGATAGGATCACCAACTATTGGCGGTGTATCATCTACAGGCTGAACTGGAGTTTTTGCCTCTCTGGACTTTATAGGATAATCGGGATCCATCTCGATAGGTCCGTCCCAATCTGGGTCAGCAAACAAGCGTGTTACATTTCGAAAGTCCATCACCGTGAAATTGGTCTTTCCCTCATTCTCACGAAGACGGGTTCCGCGTCCTATAATCTGCTTAAACTCCGTCATGGAACCTATCTGTTGGTCAAGCACTATCAGCTTTACCATCTTGCAATCCACACCGGTAGAAAGCAGTTTGCTGGTCGTTGCAATGACTGGATATTCCGAAGATACTGAAATAAAGTAATCCAACTTGCTTTTACCATACTCATCGCTACCTGTTATGCGAACCACATAGTCAGGATTTTTCTTGCACATATCAGCATTGGCATTGGTCAATGCCAGACGCATACGCTCCGCATGTGTTTCATCAGCACAGAACACTATGGTCTTAGCCATGCGGTCAGTGCTTTTCAGATAGTTGGTTATCTCTTGCGCAACTTCCCTTATACGGTCTTCTATAATAATGTTATAATCATAGTCACTGTTGTTATAAATGCGGTCTTCTATCTCGTTGCCGTATATATCCTTTTGTCCCTTTGTCGGTCTCCACTCATCGCCAATGTTGGTTGTGATGTTGATTACCTTGAAAGGAGCTAGGAAACCGTCCTCAATTCCGTTTTTAAGACTATATGTATATATAGGCTCACCAAAGTAGCCAATACTTGACTGGTACTTTGTTTCTTTTGGTGTGGCTGTCATACCTATATGAGTAGCCGAAGAAAAATATTCCAAGATGTTTCGCCAGTTGCTATCATCCTTTGCGCTACCTCTATGACACTCATCAACGATAACAAGATCAAAATAGTCTGGATTAGGAAACAACTCCTTATAGTTTTTGGCATCATTCTGTCCAATCAACTGTTGATAGAGTGCAAAGAACACTTGATAAGACCCCAATTCTTCCAAGTGGTTCTTGTCTTTTGAGTAGTCTATCTTGTGCGTTACCTTTTCTAATGGTTTGAAGTCTTGCTGTATGGATTGATCAACCAATATATTGCGGTCTGCAAGATACAACACTTTCTTCTTCAAACCACTTTTAAGTAAACGCCATACAATCTGAAATGCAGTATATGTCTTGCCAGTGCCAGTTGCCATGACAAGGAGCACACGGTTTTGTCCTCTCGCAATAGCATTGACAGTGCGGTTTACTGCATTGCGCTGATAATATCGTGGCGGGAATATATTCTGACCAGTGCAAAAAGGCTGCTTTATGATAGCCAGCTCTTGTTCGTTAAGTCCGTTTCCATCGTTAGCCTCATTTTTATATCTTTCGATAAGTTCTTCTTTTGTTGGAAATTCGTCCATAGCAAAAGTGCGTTCCTTGCCTGTCAAGAAGTCATGTTCGGCAAACCCTTCACCATTTGAACTGTATGCAAACTTCACATCAAGCATTTGGGCATAGGTCATGGCTTGTTGCAATCCATGTGAAACAGAATGATTGGCATCCTTTGCTTCTACAATAGCAATGGGTGTTGCCTTATTTGCATAAAGTACATAGTCGGCAAACTTCGGTTTCTCTCTATGCACAAGATTACCATGAAGGCTAATTTTACCGTCAGTAAATTTAACCTTCTGTTCCATGAATATACTATCCTTTGACCATCCCTTGCTTGTGATGGCTTCGTTGATATAGCGGAACTTGATGTCCTCTTCTGTTAAATCTTTGCTTATGCCCATATTCAAATAATATTTTACTATCGGAATTTCTACAACATACTTGCCAAGATATCTTTTATCTTATCTTGTTTTGTTTCATAAATTCACTGAATTTAGCTGCAAATATACATTAAATTATGCGATAATCATTATAAATTAAGCTATTTTATGTAAATTATTCCAATATAGCGATTGTTATTTCGTGTAGTTATTGTATCTTTACTGCAGAGAAGAGTTGTTTGACAGCAAACGTATGCATATTGCAGAAATTGGGACTGTTGCCAAATCATTATCTCTATTGAGGTAAAAGACTCATAATTCGCTCATTTTAAGCTATTCAGCAGATTTCAGCGTATTTTTTGAGAAAAACACAGAAAGTATTGAGCAAAAAAGCATTTTTTCGGTTCAATGCTTGGGGATTTCAATCTTTTTTCGTAACTTCGCCATCGATGCGGAAGAAATTACGTCCCGACGTAGCATCTAATACATCGCGACGTAACAATAACTGCGTCACGACGCAGCAACAGATACGTCGCGACGCAGTTTCAGATACATCCTGGCTTAGCAAGTAATGCTTTCCGAAATCCAAGTGAGCCTCTTTTGAACCCCAAGTAAGCCTACTCAAACATTACGTAAGCCTCACTCGAAAAAGAAATAACTTTAATAACAGGACAGATGAAAATAACAGTCATCAGAACCAACCGGCAACACCAGCTTTGCGTTACCAACAGAAGTATCGGACACCTTTTGGAGCGTATGCTCAAAGATGATTCCAAGTTTACCATCCAGAAATTCAGAGATATGGTTCCTTCCATGAATTTCGGTTACGATGGGTATAAAGACATGCCCACCTGGCACCGGGTATACCCTGCCGCCGAGTTTCAGAAAGATGAAAACGGGAATCTCAGGATGAAGGCATTCAACGGTCTCTTGCTCCTATCGTTCAGGAACATACTGAAACCAGAAGACGTCCAGCTCGTGAAGAAACAAGCTGCCTTTCTCCCCTCCACCCTCATTGCCGTGACCGGAGCCGATGGCAGAAGCGTGGAAATACTGGTGAAATTCTCCGATGAAAAGGGTGAACTGCCTACAGATGAAGAACATGCCGACCGACTCTACCAAAGTGCATACCGACAAATCCTGCCCATCTACCAGTCTGTCATCCATGCCGAGATAGCCAGCCAAAAGCCTTCGATAAGAAGCTATTTCCTCCTTACGCTCGATACCCAACCCTATTATAATCCCCAGGCTGTCGCCTTGAAAGTAGACGAGAAACTGATGCTTCAGGAACCAACCCCATCCATACCTGAGGCTAAAAGCGACCCGACTGACAAGAAAGAAAAAGGCATGAAAGGCTCGAAAGAGAACATCGAGAAGATGATGAAATATCTGAACGAGAAGTATGACCTGAGATACAACATGGTGATGAAATATACCGAATATGTACCGAAGGACAAGGAATGGATTGGATTTCAAGCCGTGGAACCGAGAGTACAGAAGAGTCTGACACTAGAAGTGCAACTGGCAGGTATCAACGTCAGCATCAAGGACGTTAGAAATTTCCTGGAATCCAATTTCATCAAAAACTATAATCCAGTAGAGGATTTTCTGTTCACCTGTTATGACAACTGGGACGGCAAGGACCATATACGTGCCTTGGCACGTACCGTGCCTACCAACAACCCGCACTGGGAAGACTGGTTCTACACCTGGTTTCTAGCCATGGTGGAGCAATGGCACAACCGCACCGGCAGACAGTATGGCAACAGCGTGGCTCCCCTGCTCATATCCAAACAGGGCTACAACAAGAGTACTTTCTGCCGCCGTCTGATTCCACCCCAGCTGCAATGGGGCTACACCGATAATCTGATTCTCTCGGAGAAGAGACAGGTGTTGCAGGCTATGAGCCAGTGCCTACTTATCAATCTGGATGAATTCAACCAGATTTCAGCCAAGGTACAACAGGGATTCCTGAAAAATCTCATCCAGTTGCCAAACGTGAAATACAAGCCACCCTATGGCAGTCATGTACAGGAGTTCCCCCGCACCGCCTCCTTCATCGCCACAAGCAATATGGACGACATCCTGACCGACCCTTCCGGCAACCGCCGATTCATCGGCATCGAACTGACGGGTCCTATTGATGTAAGCGTGCGCCCCAACTATCAGCAACTATTTGCCCAAGCAGAAAAGGCAATCTGGAATGGAGAAAAGACCTATTTTGATGCAGAACAGACGGCTCTCATCATGGAGAACAACAGGCAATACCAACAAATAGATCCAGTCATGCAATGCTTCAGCGAGAGTTTTACGCCAACAGAAGACGAAAATGAGGGTACTTTCATGACTGCCGCCGCCATTTTTAGCGAGTTAAAGGCGAAATATGGGGCATCATTGGAAGCAAAAAGCCTTCTTTCGTTCGGTCGATGCCTGAAGAACATCGATGGGCTGAAGAGAAAAAGAACGATGAAAGGTACTGAGTATCTGATTATTAGACGAAAATAGCATTAAATTCTCACAATGGCAATATATGGCAATTCTCGGCGCTTTTCCGAGAATTGCCATACATACTTTTACGCTGATTATCAACCATTTGCACATACAATATGGCAATATGGCAATTAAAACAACGCATTCAAACTTTTTTATTTTTTCTTCACCAGTCTAATGACATACCCAGACCAAAGGCACCATACGGCAAGTATTCCCATCACGAAGATAAATATATATGTAGCAATACTACCTATGAAGATTCTACCGCTATGAGCCTCCAGAGCCACATTCCATAATGACATGGGCAGTTGGTTCATATAAGCGGGTTGTGGCGCAAAGTCGGTTCCTTCATTATACTCAGCAATGACAGGCGTATCAGAGAAATCCTGGCTCATACCTGCTATCGCCTTTTTTCCGAATGGTGCGCCAGCGTTCTTTAAAGCAGCTTTCCCGGTAGAATAATCAACGGTTGTCCCCTTTATTCTATCCCAAACAAAGAGACCACTAAACGAACCGCAATACCATTTACCATCTTTGTTTTGCTGAAGGACATTCAATCCCATAACACTGACTGGTGGAGTATTGGGGATTGACTCCAACTTTCACCAACGGAAAGTACATATAAAAAGTGTTTGAGAGAAGAATGAGGAAAGTTTACTGGTTATCAGTTACTTTCCTCATTTTGGTTAAAAGTGGCGAGGACAGACGAAGACGGGAATACGACAAGATGAGACAGAGGAACGTTACCTATCCGTAACCTATACCCCAAATGAGGAATGTTAAGGTTCGGAAGAATGAGGAAGGTTACGAATTGAATTTGAATACTCTGATTTATAGTGAGTTACTGATGAGTAACGTAAGATTTTTGGTTACGAACCAAATTTGCCGTGTTCTGCCGTGAAATGCGTAGCAAGAAAAGACTCTTCATGTATTAATTTTGACCGCAAAAAAGAATGACGTTATGAAGAGTACATTTTCAATTATCTTCTACCTCAAAAGACAGGTAGTAAAGAAAGACGGTACAGTTCCAGTTATGGGACGTATCACAGTGGACGGAACACAGGCGCAGTTCAGTTGCAAGACAACTGCCAATCCAGATTTGTGGGATACCAAGGGCGGACGCATGATAGGTAAGAGTATGCAGGCTTTGGAAGTGAACCGCAAATTGGACAAGATGCGTGTGAGTATCAGTAAGCATTATCAGGAGATTATGGACAGGGACAACTTCGTCACTGCCGACAAGGTGAAGAACGCCTTTCTTGGCTTGGAGTATCGTTGCCATACACTGATGAAAGTCTATTCTCAAAGCCGTGATGAAATGGAAAAGCAATATAAGGCTGGCATGAAATCTTTGAGTACATACACGAAGTATAGAATCGGGTGTGCCTATGTGGGCGAGTTCTTGCAGGCGCATTACCATGTGAAGGATATTGCTCTGAAAGAGTTATCGCTGCCTTTTATCACAGACTACGAGACTTTTCTCAGAACCGACAAGCACTTGAAGATAAACTCTGCGATGGTGTTTGTCCGCAATCTCCGTGCAATGGTATTCCGTGCCATAGATAATGAATGGCTCGTAAAAGACCCATTCAGACGATATGAGTACAAGGAAGAAGAGACCACAAGAGAGTTTCTGAGCAAAGAAGAGATTCATCTGTTGATGGAGACACCTATCACAAGAAAGAAGATGAGCATGGTGCGTGACTTGTTCCTGTTCTGTTGTTTTACAGGTCTCGCTTTCATTGATCTGTACAACTTGAAGGAAGAGAACATCAAGGAATTTTTCGATGAAGGTGAATGGATTGTTATCCATCGACAGAAGACAGGAACGGAAGCCAACATCAAGTTGCTTGATTATCCCAAGCAGATTATGGAAAAATACCGTGGATTGTGTGAAGACGGCAGGGTGTTTCCAGTACCCAACTACCAAAGTTGTATGGATTCGCTCAAAAGACTGGGCAAAAAATGTGGTATCACCAAGCCGCTGTCCTGGCACATGAGCCGTCATTCGTTCGCAACCTCGGTTTGCCTCTCCAACGGAGTTCCAATAGAAACCGTGAGTTCAATGCTTGGCCACAAGAACATAAAGACAACCCAGGTGTATGCCAAGATTACCAAGGAAAAATTGAGCAAAGACGTGGAAAAGTTGTCTCAGCAAATAAATAACATTGAGGAATTCACGTTTGGAAATGTTTGCAACGATAATACTAACACTATAAATGGCAGAGTATGAAACGACAAGTGATAGCAATACAAGAAGATATGGTCATCTACGCCCCACATCATGGTGAGGTGTGGATGACAGTTTGGGAGATTGCCGAACTGTTGAATGTAACAGGGACAGCAGTGAAGAATACCATCAAGCGCATTTGGAAACAAAGTGTGCTGAAAGATTTCCAGCATTCTCAATACATCAAACTTGAAAATGGATATTCTGCGCATGTCTATGATATGGAAGTGATTATCGCCATAGCACTTCAAATGGATACATACCAAGCCTTGTTGTTTAGACAATGGTTTATCAGTAAGGTTGTGAACCGCAAGGATTGCCAAGCAGAGCAAGTAAAACACGAGTATCCGATGATTATTGTGATGAACGGAACGATGCCAAGAGGTGCAAGTTAGAATCTCTCATCTTTTAATAAGATCCTACACCTTTATAATATAATAGCGTACAGAGGGAACGATTTTTGTCGTTGTACCCTGTACGCTATTCTTGTTTCGCTATTATGAAGCAGTACCCTCCCCTTGTGAAACAGTGCCGTCGATTATCGGCTTGCGGTAATTACCAGTGAGAAGTGCTTGTATCTCGGATTCCGGATAGAGGGTTTTGCCACATAATATAATGTAGGGCAAGATGCCTTGTTTGCGATATTCCTGCAAGGTACGGCGACTAAGCTTCAGGAACTCGGAGAGTTCCTTGTCGGTGAGGTATCGCTCCCCGTCCAAAGGTGGGCTGTAGGACTCGATGAATGAGGATAGCCAGTTGTTGGCTTTCTTCAAGGATTGCATGGCGGTGTCTATCGACTTGCTCTCATGCGTAAGAAGTTGGTTCATGTTCATTGTTTACAATTTGGATTAAGTGGTGAATATAAAATGTGTTTGCTCGCCCAGGGTGAAGTTTTCGGCTTTGCCTTGGGCGAGTTTGGCTTTACGCTATACCGATTTGATTCTGGCGATAAGCGGAACGATGGCTTTGACCTCTTCGGGGCAGTAATAGAATTGGCGACCTATCTGGGTATGACCCAAGAAACGGCGGTCACGAAGTTTTTGTAAGGTGCGCTGGCTGATGCGAAGTTGCTGGCAGACCTCTTGACCTGTAAGCCATTTGTTCAGACGCTTGCCGTTAGCCTTATGCTTCAGCAACTCAACTTTCTTTACCAAGGCATCGTATCTTGCCATCATCAAGTCGAATGCCTTCTTTTCCATTGTTACTACTTCCATATTCTCTGTTTTATTGGTTCAACAAATTCGGGTGCAAAGTTAATGTGTGTATGTTGAAAAACTATGAAAATGAATAACTGTGGCAGTGCTTTTCTGGGGTTTGCCGACCGCTTGGCAAGAAAAATCAAGAAAATTATACGTGGGTCATTAATGAGTTGTTAAACGGGTATTTCGCAAATGGTTAATTTTGCCGCCGAGAAATAAAAACAACGAATTATATAACATTTCAAACGGAATTAAGATGGAAGTAATAACAATGGAAAGTGCAGCCTTCAAAAAGCTGACAGAACAGTTGACAGAGATAGTCCAGTACGTGCGATTGGCAAAAATGGCATTTCAAGAGAACTTGACGGGCAAGGGATTGAAGCCGATGTTGACCAATGACGATGCAGCTAAGATGCTTGGTGTGAGCAAGCGCACCTTGCAGCGAATGCGCTCAGAGAACCGCATTGATTTTATTAAAATTGGCAATCAATGCCGATACCAAGTTGAAGCCATAGAAAGAATGGTTGAGGAACGAACAATAACAAAGGAAACATGAGCATGGAAGATGGAACATTGAAAAAACTGGAGTTATATCTCCATGACCTACACAAAAAGATAGACGGCATCTACGACATGCTGATGTTGAGACACGAACGAGAGACGGAGCAAAAAGGAAGTTCTGCCATCAATGAAAAATTGCTCGACAACCAAGATCTCTGCCTCTTATTTCAAATCTCCCCTCGTTCCCTTCAACGCTATCGCAGTCTGGGAGTGCTTCCCTACAAGCGTTTGGGGCAGAAAACATACTACACGGAAGAGGATGTGATGCAGTTTGTAGAGAATAATGTCAAAGAATTCAAGAAAGAGAATGTGGAGCATTACTTGACTCGCATTCATCAGAAATACAAATAACAACAGTATTCACCATTAAACATTTACAATTATGGTACAAAAGAAAAAGAGTGATGAACAGGACGTGCTGGTAGTCCGTGACGAGAAGACGGGCGAGATCAGCGTCGTCGCCGGACTCAGCAGGGACGGCACCCCGAAGCGAGCGCCCGCCAAGGCGGAGAACACGTCCGACTTCCTGCGTTTTGACCGCAACAGTGACTTGATGGACAGTTTCTTTAGAAACTTCTTCCGCCAGTGCAAGGAGCCAAGCCGATTCGGATTCTACCGCATAGCGGCAGACCAGATGGAAAACCTGCTTGGCGTGATGAAGGAGTTGCTGAAAGATCCGGAGGCTAACAAGGAGATTCTTTCCGCCCACAAGGTTGACACCTCCAATTATGAGAAAGAGGCAAAGCAATCGGAAGGTCAGGCGAAAGAAACCGCATCATCAGACGATGCGTCCAAGACGCAAGCTAACACAGAAAAAGAGAATGTATCATCAGAACAAACCAACGAAAAAAAGAACGACATGGAACAGAAACCAGAACAGACCGCAACCGAACAGCAGGCACAGACCGCTCCGGGTGTAAAGCAGAACCTCATTAGTGGTAACGATGTGAACCTGCAGGAACTTGGTGCCAAATATGGCATAGACTTCAACAGTATGAATGAGAAGGATATGAAAGCCCTGCTCAACTACGGCAAGACGGGGCTTGTGATTGTGAAGCCGACCTTCGGTGGTGAACAGATAGAGATACAGGCCCGTCTGTCATTCCGCAAGGACGATAACGACCAGTTGCAACTCGTGCCGCATTTCGTGCGCAACGAGCCTAAACTCGATGTCGCTTACAAAGGCTATACCTTCACTCCAGAGGACAAGAAGAACCTGTTGCAGAACGGCAACCTCGGAAAGGTTGTGGATTTCCCCGACAAGAATACAGGTGAGCTGCGTCCTCATTTCATCAGTATCGACCGTCTCACCAATGAGATTGTTGACATCCCTACCAACAAGGTGCGCATACCCGATACCATCGGCAAGACACCTATTACCAAGGACGACAAGAGAGTGCTCTACTCAGGTATTCCGCTTCGCAAGGAGATTGAGCTTGCCAACGGGCGCAAGTTCACACCGCTGTTGCAGGTGAATGTGGAACAGCGTGGCGTGGAGTTCGTGCCTGGCAGCACAAGACAGGCACAAGGTCAGAAACAGAATGGCGACAAGAAGCAAACCGCTGACAAGCAGGAGCAGAAGGCAGAAGGTGATACGGGCGGTCAGAAGAAACAGCAAGATCCCAACCACTGGCTCAATGAGGACGGAACCATCCGCCGACTCAACACCTATTTCAAGAAGGAGTTGACCGAGCAGCAGAAGGACGACTATGTGGCAGGCAAGACCATAGAAATCAAGGAAGTGCCGAACAAGAACGGCAGCGGTACCTATACCGCCTATGTGAAGTTCGACTTCGACAAGATGCAACCACGTTCCTACCGCAACAATCCCGACCTAAAGCAGGCAAAGGAACAGATTCCGACCAATGAGAACAAGACGCAGGTTGCCGTCAACGAGCAGGGCAAGACCCATGAGGCGACCAAGCACACCAAGGAACCCTTGAAGCCGGGACAGTCTGCACCGAAGAACGAGAAGCAGCAGAAGGAGCAGACCGCCGAGGCACAGAAGCCGAAGCGTAAGGCAAGAAGCGTGAAGATGTAGATGCCGCCACTTAATCCATTTGAATAATCCATCAGTAAAGAATAACCGACACCTGCGACCGACTATTCCACGGTTGCGGGTGTCACAAAAACAACAGACAATGAAGACAATCATCGCAGAGAAACCAAGCGTAGCCAAGGAAATCGCCCACATTGTGGGAGCTGGCAAGCGTGAGGAAGGCTATATGCAGGGCAATGGCTATTATGTGACATGGGCATTCGGACATTTAGTGCAGCCAGCCATGCCGGAAACCTACGGCATGAAGGGATTCCATGCAGAGAATCTGCCTGTGATTCCCGACCCGTTCGTTCTTGTTCCCCGACAAGTCAAGACAGAGAACGGCTACAAACCAGATGCAGGTGTGCTTGCCCAGATTAAAATTATCGGCAAGCTGTTTGATAGCAGCGAGCGCATCATCGTCGCCACCGATGCCGGACGTGAGGGAGAGCTTATTTTCCGCTACCTCTATGAATACCTCGGCTGCAAGAAGCCGTTCGACCGTCTCTGGATCAGTTCGCTTACAGATTCCGCCATCCGTGAGGGACTTGCCAACCTCAGGGATGGCAAGGAGTATGACAATCTCTATCATGCAGCCAAGGCACGAAGTGAGGCAGACTGGCTCGTCGGCATCAACGGCACACAAGCCCTGACGATAGCCGCAGGACGTGGCACCTATTCCGTAGGTCGTGTGCAAACTCCGACCCTTGGCATGGTGTGCGAACGCTATTGGGAACACAAGCGTTTCGAGTCGAAACCGTTCTGGCAGGTACACTTCGGTGTGGTTGATGCAGACAATGGCGATATTCTGAAGTTCACATCTGCCAACCGATGGGCAGACAAAGCCACCGCAACCGACATATATAATAAGGTGAAAGATACCGGCTCTGCCATCATCACAAAGGTCACAACCAAGCGAAAGGTGGAGAAGGCACCGCTCCTTTACGACCTTACCACCTTGCAGAAAGAAGCCAACTCCCAGCATGGCTTCACGGCAGAGCATACACTCTCCATCGCCCAGAAACTCTACGAGGCAAAGTTCATCACCTATCCAAGAACATCAAGCCGCTATATTTCGGATGATGTATTTGCCACCCTTCCCAAACTCTTCAAGAATCTGGAGAATCATTCGGAATATGGAGAGAAAGTGAAACTCTTGCCTGGCAGTGAGGACTACAGCAAGAACAGCGTGAATGCCGCCAAGGTGACCGATCACCATGCCCTGCTCATCACAGAAAATGCAGCCATTGGTCTTTTCAAGGACGAGAAGATCGTTTATGACATGATATTGTGCCGGATGATTGAAGCGTTCTCGGCAGACTGCATCAAGGACATCACATCAGTATCGGCGCAAGTGGATCATGACGTCGAATTTGGCATCAGTGGCTCCATCATCCGACAGACTGGCTGGCGAGCGTTGTCGCTCAAGGAAAAGAACAACAGGCTGGACAAGGATGCAGACGCAACAGACAATGAGGTCAAGGATCAAGTCATTCCCAACTGGCAAGAAGGACAGCATATCACTCTTTCTGGCTGCACCATCACGGAGGGCAAGACCAAACCAAAGCCATTGCATACGGAATCCACATTGCTTGCAGCAATGGAGACCGCAGGCAAAGAGATAGAAGATGATACGATGCGCCAGGCAATGAAGGACTGCGGTATTGGCACACCTGCCACACGTGCCGCCATCATCGAAACCCTGCTCAAACGAGAGTATATGGTGCGCCAGCAGAAGAAACTTGTGCCGACGGAAAAAGGACTCGCCCTGCATTCCGTGGTGAAGGACATGGCGATTGCCAATGTGGAGATGACGGGCAAATGGGAGGCGGAACTTGCCAAGATTGAACGAGGTGAAGCAAGTGCAGACGGGTTCACCCATAGTATCGAAGGCTATACCCGTGAAATCACTGCGGAATTGTTAGGTTGTGACAGACTTTTCAGCCACAAGGATTCCGGCTGCCAGTGTCCTAAATGCAAGCAAGGTACCATGCAGTTCTTCGGAAAGGTAGTAAGATGCAGCAACAAGGAGTGCGGTATGCCTGTGTTCAAGCAGGTAGCAGGAAAGTTGTTCACTGATGCCGACATCACCGACTTGCTCACCAAGGGCAAGACCAGAACGCTCAATGGTTTTATCAGCAAGCAAGGCAAATCGTTCTCCGCAGCCATTGCCTTTGACGAGAATTTCAACACGAAATTCGTCTTTGCAGAGCGCAAAACAGCAGAAAAGCGAGGAAATGTGAAGAGATACAAGAAATAGTTTGTACCTTTGCCACCGAAACATGGTTCATAAATGGTGTCTTTATTCAGGATGCTTTTATTTACTGTGGATTAAGTGGCGGCACTCGGAGGGATACCGAGTGCCTTTTTCTTGCTTTCACACAAACATCAACCGCCATCCACGGTTTATTATTCACCACTTAATCCATTCAACAGACAAATGAACAGAAAGAAACAGGCACAGACAGAGCTGTCCTATTACGGACTGTATCTCTTGAACCATCTCAGAGAGAACCGTTTTCCACAAGCCAGCGATGCGGACTTTATCCGCGAACGTGCAGACCATGCCGCAGAGGTATATGAGCAGGCACGGCGTGATGCCCTCTTTGCCGATGCGGCACAAGAGCTTGCCATGTCAGCATTGCTGAAAGGTCTCCGCTTTTCCAAGTACAGCATCCTGTACGATGTTGTTGACAGTGAGTTTCCCCTGGAGGTAGCAGTAGAAGATCAGGAAGCGTTTGTCAAGCACCTCCTGCCTTTGGTTGACAACGTGTATTCCATTTACGACCTCACCGATGATGATTTTGCCCAGTCACCGGACTACGACCAGCTCTATACAGAGTTGACGGGAGCCGTAGCCCTTTTCATAGAGTCAAATGGCGTACAATAGAAAACAACGTCTGAACGACAACATCAAGGCTATAGAGACGGCATTCATCCTTGACAGGGAACAGCGCACGCCGACCGCCCGTGAGCGTCTCCTTCTGGAGCGTTATTGCGGATTCGGTGGATTGAAGTGCATCCTGAACCCTGCCAGGGAACTGGCGGATGCCGTCCATTGGGCAAAGTCAGACCTTGAATTGTTTGCTCCAACAGTGGAGCTGCATAGACTTATCCGTAAAAACAGCAAGAATGAAAGCGAGTACAAACAGTTGATGGACAGTCTGAAACAGTCTGTCCTCACGGCATTCTACACGCCGTCAGCCATTACGGAGGCTCTGACGGATGTGTTGAAAGAGCATCAGATTATCCCCGAAAAGGTACTTGAACCCTCGGCAGGCATCGGTGCCTTTGTCGATTCCGTCTTGGATAACAATCCCAAGGCAGACATTATGGCATTTGAAAAAGACCTGCTTACAGGAAAGATACTCCGCCATCTGCACCCGGAGCAGAAAGTGCGCATAGAGGGATTCGAGAAGATAGAAAAGCCTTTCAATGACTACTTCGACCTCGCCATCTCAAATATTCCCTTTGGCGATGTTGCCGTGTTTGATCCGTCCTATACAGCCATGAAAGGCATGAGGGCACTTGTCACCAGACGCATACACAACTACTTCTTTGTCAAGGCTCTTGATACGGTAAGGGACGGCGGGTTGGTTGCCTTCATCACCTCACAAGGCGTATTGAATGCCAAAAACAACAGTGCCGCGCGTTTTATGATGCTCTATCATGCTGATCTCGTGTCAGCGATTCGTCTTCCCAACAACCTGTTCACGGAAAATGCCAATACGGAAGTGGGCAGTGACCTCATCATCCTCCAGAAAAACAGCCAAAAGGAGTCGCTGCGAGGAGACGACAACCTGCTTGATACCGTCTATAATGACGAGAACCGCATTCCGACAAACAACTACTTTCTGGAGCATCCGGAACGCATTATCCATACAACAGCAAAGTTGGATACTGACCCGTTCGGCAAACCTGCAATGATATACACGCATGAGGATGGCGTGGAAGGCATTGCAGAGGATTTGCGAAAGATGCTCCATGAAGACTTTATGAAGAACCTCAATTTGAACCGATACTTGGGGATAGAGGAAACAAAGGCTGAGGAAGTTAAGGAGGTTGAAGAAACAGAAAAGATAGAAAAAACAGAGAAGATAAAGCCTTCCATTGAGGAAAAGCAGAGCGATACGGTAGTATCCTTGCAAAAGCAGGAAAAGCCTACTGATGATGCAGAGCTATCCCAAAAGTCCAATCATCATCAGCCACCAGTGCAAATGACGCTGTTTGACCTTTGGGGAATGGAAGAAGAAAACCGTCTGACTGTCCATGCTACAAAGAAGAAAGCAGAGGTAACAGTGGGTGCTGTCGCCAAGAAAGTGTCAAGGAAGAAAGCAAGTCCGTTGGTAAAAAGCGTAAATCCGACTTTTGAAGTTGTGACAAAGCCTGTGGAAAAAGAAGAAAAGCCTTCGTTGACAGATGCAAAAGAGCAGGAAACAGCACAGGAGACAAAACCAATCCTGCTTGGGGATGAGCCATACGCAAGCATCTCTTGGGAAGAGAATCCGCCAATCAACGGCTTTTACGAGATGATGATGACCATGGCTCCCGAAGACAGGGTGCTGCTGCGCCAAAAGGCGGAACTGCACCGTCAGGAACAACTCAAGGCTTTGGGCGTTGAAGATACGCTTGATCCGAAGTTCAAGCCGCCGATGGAACCGATAGAAGTTCTCAAAGTTCAAATCGGGCATGGACAGTCGAAAGGGAATGAGGCAAAAGAAGATTCCAAGACTCAGAACACATTGAAAGAAACAAATCATGAGCGGGAACAACAAAAAGAGCAAGAAAGAAAGCGGGAAGAGCAGGCAAGGAAGAAAGAGAATGTTATGAAGCCCCGTCCATTTGATGAGAAACTGGAAAGTTTTCATCGTGAGGGTTCTATGGTGCTCGACTCTGCCAAAAACATCGGTGTATTGAAAGACCTTACCAAGTATGGTGCTACCTTCATGCCGTTGGATCTGAATATGGAGCAGAAAGAAAAGGCAGTGTTGTATATCGCCCTCCGTGATGCCTATCAGAAACTTTACACCTATGAAGCGGAAGAACAGACGGAAAACAAGCAGATGCGTGAGAGTCTGAATGTCTATTATGATGCTTTCTTCATCCGCTTCGGCAACCTCAATGCCAAGCAGAACGTGAAGTTCATCCTTATGGATGCCTCAGGGCGCGACATGCTGTCGTTGGAACGGGTAGAAAACGGACAGTTCACAAAGTCAGACATCTTCGACCACCCGGTCTCTTTTTCGCTTGACGAGGTCAGTCATGTCGATTCTCCGGAGGAAGCGCTCACCGCCTCGCTCAACAAGTTCGGCCGTATCGACTTGCCGTATATGACTGAATTATCGGATATGCCGGAACAGGAACTGACGGAAGCACTTAAAGGGCGCATTTATTACAATCCACTCATAGACGGCTACGAGATAGCCGACCGCTTCATTGCTGGCAATGTCATAGAGAAAGCGGAGCGTATAGAAGAATGGCTGAAGGAAAATCCAGACCATGCAATCGTGAGGGAGTCGTTGGAAGCCTTGAAGGCAAGCATTCCCGAACCGATAGCCTTTGAGGACCTGGACTTCAACTTCGGTGAGCGTTGGATACCTACAGGTGTGTATTCCGCTTACATGAGCCACCTATTCAATACACAGGTCAGCATCGTCTATTCCGACAGCATGGACGAATATTCGGCAAAATGCAGTATGAAGACCATGGCCATCACGGATGAGTATATGGTGAAGGGATATTACCGCCACTATGACGGCATGAGTCTTCTGAAACATGCCCTGCACAACACTTGTCCCGACATGATGAAGAGCATCGGTGAGGATGAACACGGCAACGACATCAAGGTGCGTGACAGCGAGGGCATACAGCTTGCCAATGCCAAGATTGACGAAATCCGCAACGGGTTCACTGAATGGCTGGAGGAGCAGTCTGACTCCTTTAAGGAACGCTTGACCACAATGTACAACCGGAAGTTCAACTGCTTCGTGCGTCCGAAGTATGACGGTTCTCACCAGACCTTCCCCGGCTTGGACTTGAAAGCCCTTGGCGGAAAGTATGGTGTCAAGAGTGTG
>OGYZ01000877.1_pt1 | contig 25578 bp, 26 predicted proteins | sample 1576681 | NCBI WGS metagenome assembly OGYZ01 (sample SAMEA3541480, study PRJEB24748) | human gut metagenome | biome: human gut; feature: human-associated habitat; material: faeces | place: China | collected 2012 | reverse complement strand
CAGGAGGACTTGCCCCCGCTGGTGCAGTTTTTAGAGGCTCAGACGGTCAAAACGTGGTCACGCAGCACGGACGGCAAAAGCCCCGCGCCGCACAAAAAGCTGAACTCATTTTTGCTGTGAGGCGTGCGCGGTGCGGTTTGGGGCGACATTGTAATTCTTTCCCATTGACTTCTCCTGCTTCTGTGATACCTGTCTGTCGCGGGAGATGATGAATATGTACGAGGCGCTGAAGGACCTGCATCGAAAATTCTGCAAAAGGGCGTTCATGCCGGAGCTGAAATGCGATTACGATGACGCGTTTCAGCAGTTGATGCCGCAGCTGTCGAAGCCGGAGCGAGAGCTGGTGCTGAAGGTCGTTGACACAAAAGGCCTGATGATAGAGCGCGCCGAGCTGGACAGCTTTGCGTGTGGCCTCCGACTGGCACTTGGCCTGACAACAGAATTACAGCATTATGAAGAAGAACGGTCAGAGGAAGCCCTGACCGTTCTTTGCACAATGGAGAGAGGAACAAGATGAAAACTAATTCTTTGGCCGCAGCGTCTATATCACTGTCAAGTCTGCCGGATACCTCCATCGCTTGCGCCGCGCCCCGCCGTTCCCACGGGCATCCAGATCGACCACAAGCGGCTGGCACAGCTGCAGCGAAAGCGCGTCGCCCTTGGCCACAAGGCGGAATGATCATGAATTCGAACCGCAGGGATACACGATGCAGTTCCATTGATTCTGTAAATGCAAAAGGCAACACAAATCATATGTTTGCTTTACACTGCTGAAGTTAATAAGGCTTTTCCCAAAGCGCATTCTGCTGGAAACGGCTTACTACATCAGAACGGACATGACAGTCAAAAGAATCGCCAGAAATGCAAAGCTGCTCCCGGAAAACAGGAGAAGAAAACTCTTTCCGCCATTGGGAACACGGCGCGTATATTCCCGAAACGTAATGAGGCTTGCAAGAGAAGCCACCAGCGTCCCTGCACCGCCCACATTGACGCCAACCAGAAGAGCGCGGGCATCCTGCGTGAAGCGACTGAGCAGAATGGCGGCAGGGACATTGCTGATGATCTGGCAGGTGAGCGCGGAGATCAGCATTGTTCCGTGGGACAAAAGGCGGGCGAACAGCGCCCGGACCGATTCCATCCGGGCAAGATTGCCGGAAAAGGTGAAGAAAGCGGCGAAGGTAGCCAGCAGTCCCCAGTCTACGGTCTTCAATGCGTGCCGATCCAGAAACCAGAGTGCCAGAACAATGACAGTCAGGCCAAGAACATAGGGTACCAGCCGCAGCACCATGGCAACGGCTAAACAGAACAGTCCGCCATAGACGGCAGCCTGGCGGGAGTCTACTGTGACCTGCACTTCCGGCACGGAAAGCCGGTCTTTGGGAAATGCCAGGCAGCACAAGAGAATGAGAACGGCAGACAGAATGAAGGGCGGCAGCATTGCCGAAAAGAACATCTTTGCGGAAAGATCGTAATAGCTGAAAAGATAAAGATTTTGCGGATTTCCGAAGGGCGTGATCATTCCGCAGAGATTGGCGGCGCAGTTTTGCAGAATGAACAAGAGTGCGGCGTGCTTTTCCTGACCGGTAGAGGAAAGAACAAACCAGCCAAGCGGCAGAAATGTCAGCAAGGCGGTATCATTGGTCAGAAGCATAGACCCGAACATGGTGATGACCACCAGTGCAGTACATACGCCCCGAACCGTGGAAAAGGTGCGCACCATCCGCTGCGAAAGAGCAGAAAAGATCTGCAGGTCTCGCAGAGCACCTACCACCGCCAAAACACTAAACAGACAGGAAAGCGTTTTGAGGTCGTAATAGCCTAAGTAGTCCCTGTCGGGAGGGACAAAGAACGCCGTTGCAGCCGCAGCCAGCAGTGAAATGGCCAGCATAGCATTAGTACGGCACCAGCATTGAATCTTGCGCATAAAAAATCCCTTTCGCGTAAAAAATGCAAAATTTCGCGTGTATATTTCCGTGAAGAAGATAACACATTTCGGGATGATTTACAATGAAGTTCTATTAACCCGGCAGACACCAAGCGGCAACGCAAATCGGCGCATATTTTGCGCTGCCGGAAACAATAAAAAGGTATCAAAACGAAGAAATAGAGCCACTGGGCGGAGAGCAACGCTCCCGCCGGGTGGCTCTGCAGGTTTTGGCTATGTTTCCCGCGTGTGGGTCACGGTGTGGGTCAGGCGGTTGCCCTACATTTTGACCCACGCCTAAAAGCGCATTTTTGCAACAAAAAAGCACCGAAAACCGAAGTTTTCGATGCTTTTTGGAGCTGCTGGGCGGATTCGAACCGCCGACCTCATCCTTACCAAAAAGCCGTGGCTGCTTTTGCGGCGTACCCATTCATGCCGGGAAAGAACCTCCAATCCCTTGTGCTGCAAGGGATTGGAGGTTCTGCTTGTTTTAGTGCGTTTTATTACATACCGGGGTGTTTTGCGTGGATTTAGGGTGTTTGTTGGAAAGATTGTTGGAAAACCGAGGGTAAACGCAAACCCATAACGGGAAAGCTATCCTGTGAAATTGCAATTCTGAAGGCCATGCCGCCATACAGGCTGTTCGTCTGGATAGTAGGACTATTTGCCGCCGTTTGCGGGCAGAAAATACCGTATTCGGCAGGGACGTCGACTGGAACATGAGGGGGATGGGATCGCAAGCTGATCCCGAATTGGTTGTTACATCGCTTGCCACCTGCTACAATACTCAAAAACGACCGGGAGGCGTAGCGCATCATGCGGAAGAAATTGGAGATCACGGAGAAGGAATTGGCGCGGTTTGCGGGGTATCTGCGGCGGGAGGAGCGGGAGGATTCCACCATCGAATCTTACATGAGGACGGCGCGGCGGTTCGCCGCGTGGCTGGACGGCCGGACGGTAACGAAGGAGCTGACGGCGGCGTGGAAGGCGCAGCTGCTGGAGCAGGGCTACCGCCCCGTCAGCGTTAACGCCATGCTGGCGGCGGTAAACAAGCTGCTCGTCTGCATGGGGCGGGAGGACTGCAAGGTGCGGTACCTCAAGCTCCAGCGGCAGATGTTCCGCAAATCGGAGCGGGAGTTGACCCGCGCCGAATACCAGCGGCTGCTGGATGCCGCCCAGGCGCGGGGCGACATACGGCTGCTGCTCCTGCTGGAAACCCTCTGCGCCACGGGTATCCGTGTCAGTGAGCTGCAATATATCACCGTGGAGGCGGTACGAAACGGTGTGGCGGAAATCGCCCTAAAGGGCAAGATCAGAACCATTCTGCTGCCCACAAAGCTCTGCCGCAAGCTGCTGAAATACGCCAAAAAGCGCGGCATTGTCCGCGGGCAGATATTCCTGACGAAAAAGGGAAACGGGCTGTCCCGGAAGTTCGTCTAGGCAGAGATGAAGAAGCTGTGCGAGGCGGCGAAGGTAGCGCGGAGCAAGGTTTTCCCCCATAACCTGCGGGGGCTGTTCGCCCGGACGTTCTACGCCGCCTGCCGGGACGTGGTGCGTCTGGCGGACGTGCTGGGACACAGCAGCATCGAGACGACCCGGATCTACTTGCTGTCCACGGCAAAAGAAAGTGCCCGCCAGCTGGACAGCCTCGGTCTGCTCAGCGGGTGGGCATAATTATTAATTCGACGAGGCACTGACAAAATGCTCAGTATGCCGCCAAAATTCCAACGATAGGGTATCACATTTAAGGACTAAAGTCAAGCAAACGCAACAATTTCACACGATAAGGCAGAGCCGTTCCGTTACATTTTGAACCGGCTCTTCCAATTATATTCATTTACGCCTCGCAGCCTTGGCTGCGGGGCGTTGCTACTGCACGCTTTCTACGGAGTGAAATGGAATAATAATTATGTCACGAACGGAGCAATTATGGCACGGAGAAGAGCGAACAGCGCGAAGATCGACCCGGCACTTTTCCATCGCAGCGCATCATCCGTGACGCTGACGGAGGACGTGATCACGGCCTATGTGTCCATCCTGCGCGCAGAGGGTCGTGCGGAGTCAAGTTTGCATCTCTGTGAGACTGTCCTGCGGCAATTCCTCGCTTTTTTACCGGATGGCGTTCTTGCGAAGGACTCATTATCCGCATGGCGTGAGCAGCTGCTGACCGAGGGGTTTGCCATCCGGACGGTGAATTGCAGAGTCTCCACTGTGAGCGCGCTGTTAGAGGCGATGGATTGCCGGGAGTTTCAGGTAGACCGACAGCTTCGCCCTCCCCAATTCGAAGCCCCGGAGCTGACGCGGCAGGAGTACCTGCGGATGCTGCAAACCGCCAAGGTCTTGGAGGATCGGCGGGGGTATGTACTGGCGAAGCTTTTTGCTACCACGGGCTTGTCCGTGTCTGACCTGCCGCTGGTAACGGTGGAGGCCGCAGAGGCCGGTCGGCTGGTGAAGGGACGGGAGATCGTCCGGTTTCCGAAAGGGCTGCAAACCGATTTGCTGGCGTACGCCAAGGAAAACGGGCGTCTGACCGGCACGATTTTCACACAGAAGAACGGCTCGCCACTGATGCGCACGCAGGTGAGCGTGTACATCCAAAAGCTGGGGCAGGATGCGCGGATACCCGTCGAGAAAGCCAATGTCCGCGCGCTACGCCAGCTGCACAAAGCCGCTGTGGCGGCCATAGAAGCCAACTTCGACCTCCTTGTTCAGCAGGCGTACGAACGCCAGCTGGAGGTGGAGGAGGTCAGCGCGGGGTGGTAAATCAAAACAGTAAGGGATCGCACTATGACTTTAGCAAAAGACAAGCAGCATTTTGATTTGAAGCGCGTGTTCGCGCTGTGTTTTGCCGTGTACGCGGTGCTCATTATCGCGTTTTACTTTCTGGCAGGTGACCAGCTGCATTTCCGCCGCTCCCGCGGCGAGGTGACCATGCCCGCCGCCGAGGCGGGGACGATAGAGCTGGTGCAGGGGACGTATGTACAGCAGACGTTCAACGCAAAGATCCAGCGATTGGAGAGCGTCTCCGTCCAGTGGGGCACGTACTACCGCGCCAACGCCGGCACGATGACCATGGCACTGTACCGCGGGGAGGAGCTGCTGGGGCAGCAAACCTTCGACGCGGCAGGTATCACCGAAGGCGGCGTGACCACGCTGACCTTCGATACGCCCTTGGAGGGGCTGGTGAATGTGCCCTTGACGCTGCGGCTGTGGGCGGATTCCACTCCCGGCAGCGCGGTGTCCCCCATGATGAACACCTCCGCACCGCAGACGGAGGGCTTTGCCCTCGACCTGAACGGCTCCGCCGCTGCGGGAACGCTCTGCTTCTCCGCCGGTGGCGAGGACTATATCTGGACAGGCCTGCACTATTGGGAGTTTGCGGCGACAGTCGGACTGCTGCTGGCAGCGTACCTGTTCTGGTCGTACAAGCGGTGGCAAAAGGGGAAGCCCAGCGCACTGGTGAAGGCCGTTGTCGCCGTGCAGAAGTACCGGTTTCTCATTAAGCAGCTGGTGGATCGGGACTTCAAGGCGAAGTACAAACGCTCGGTGCTGGGCGTGTTCTGGAGCTTTCTGAATCCGCTGCTGAACATGGCGGTGCAGTACGTGGTGTTCTCCAACCTGTTCCGCTTCGACATACCGTATTTTCCTGTCTACCTGCTGTGCGGTAACGTGATCTTCACCTATTTTTCTGAGTCCTGCGGCATGGCCCTGACCTCCATTGTAGGCAACGCTGGCCTTATCACCAAGGTGTATGTGCCCAAGTATATCTATCCGCTGACCCGGATACTGTCCTCTCTCATCAACCTGCTGATCTCTATGATCCCGCTGATCGTAGTGGCGCTGATCTCCGGGCTGCTGCCCGCACCGGCGTATGTCCTGTCGCTGTATGCCTTCGTGTGTCTGGCACTGTTCTGTCTGGGGCTGGGGATGCTGCTGTCGGCGGCCATGGTGTTCTTCCGGGATATTCAGTTCCTGTGGGGCGTGCTGACCACCATCTGGATGTACTTGACGCCTATTTTCTACCCTGTCTCCGCACTGCCGGAGGCAGCCCAGAGCATCGTGATGATGAACCCGCTGTACTACTACGTGACCTTCGTGCGGACTTGTATCATTGACGGCGTGTCGCCTGAGCCGGTCATGTACGCCCAGTGTCTGCTGTACGCCATCGCGGCGTTGGTAGTAGGCGCGTGGGTGTTTAAGAAGAATCAAGATAAATTCGTGCTGTATCTGTGAGGTGGAGTATGGAGCAAAACGATATTACCATTTCCGCCCGGGATGTGGCGATGCGCTTTCGGCTGACGGATGACAAGATCCTGTCGTTGAAGGAATTCGTCACACGGAAGATACGCGGAAAGATCAAGACCAACGAGTTCTGGGCTCTGAAGGGCGTCAGCTTCGACGTGCATAAGGGTGAGGTGCTGGGCATCATCGGGCGCAACGGCTCCGGCAAGAGCACACTGCTCAAGTGCATCTCCGGCATTTTGAAGCCTACGCGGGGCAGCGTGACCTGTCACGGGAACATCGTACCCATGCTGGAGCTTGGCTCCGGCTTCGACCCGGACCTGACGGGACGAGAGAATGTGTTTCTGAACGGCGCGATTTTAGGCTACACGGAGGAATTCCTAAAGGAGAAATTCGACGAGATACACGAGTTTTCCGAGCTGGGCGACTTCATTGACGTACCCATCCGGAACTACTCCAGCGGCATGATGGCGCGGCTGGCGTTCTCGGTGGCAACGGTGGTGAATCCGCAGATCCTCATCGTGGACGAGATACTGTCCGTGGGCGACGAGTCATTTCAAGCCAAGAGCCGTGCGCGGATGATGGAGCTGATGAGCGGCGGCACCACAGTGCTGTTCGTGAGCCACAGCCTCAATCAGATCCGGGAGATGTGCGACCATGTCCTGTGGCTGGACAGCGGCGAAGTGAAAATGTACGGCGAAACACAAGAGGTGTGCGATGGGTATGAACGGTGGCAATGACCCAAGAAACATATGTATATTATGCGAGGTGTGGGGGACGGGGGGGATTGAATCGTTCTTAAGCAGTGTCCTTACCGCGATGGATTTGCAGAATATGCGTATTACAATAGTTGCGTCTTCAATCACCAAAGGCGACTATTGGAAAAAACTCACTGAGGCGGGCATCCGTTTCAGGCAGTTGTCAGGGAATCACCGTCTCTATTTAAGGAATTTTTATCTGTTCCATAGACTGCTGAGGGAAGAACGCTTTGATGTTGTGCATTTGAACGCTTTTAATGCATGCCAATTATTTTATCTTCAACTGGCAAAATGGCAGGGAATACCCATGCGTATCGCCCATAGCCACAATACGATGATCAGGAAAGGCAACTATCATCTCCTTAAGAGTTTCTTGCACAGGATTGCTAGGACATCACTGCAGAGGTGTGCAACGCTGAAATGGGCTTGTTCAGAAGAAGCGGCAGAGTTTCTTTTTACAGACAAGACAATTAAAGCCAGTAAGTACTCTATTATTCGAAACGGTTTCGAGGTAAGTCGCTTTTGCTATGATGCATGTGCTAGGAAACGGATTCGTGCGTATTACGGGATTGAGGGGAAGTACGTAATCGGAAATGCAGGCAGACTATGCACACAGAAAAACCAGCATTTTTTGATAGATATACTGGCTTGCGTTAAGAAGAAGCATCAAGTTAACTGTGTATTACTTCTTCTCGGCGAGGGTCCTGATGGAGAAGCCTTAAAAGAATATGCAGATGCCCTAAATGTAAGCAAGGAAGTTATTTTCGCTGGATTTAAGGGGAATGCACAGAGTTATTACAGTGCGATGGATGTTTTTGTATTCCCTTCGCTTTTTGAGGGGTTGGGGATTGTAGCTTTAGAAGCACAGGTAAGTGGACTTTCAACAATTTGTTCTGAAAATGTTCCTGATGATGTTTTCGTAACAGACCTAATCACGCGAATGAGTCTGGATTGTGGTCCGGAGAAATGGGCAGAGGTTGTCTTGAACAATCAACGTTCTTCGTGCAGACGGGTTTCACATGAAGAAGAGCTGAGGAATGCTGGGTACGACAGCTGCCAAGTCGCACATTATATTCGCCAGTACTATACCCTTGAAAGGCATAAGGAGGTCGGCAGATGAATGTGGTTACCCCTGCGTTTAAGTATAATAATTTCCCCATAGTCATGGAAACCAGCCTTAGTTATTTTCCCCACCTATGTGTGGCACTACAATCTATTGTCGAGAACAGTAACCCCTGCAACAATTATGACATATTGATCCTCAGTAATGAGGTTGGAGATAAAGAGCTTGCTGAATTAAAGGATTTTTACCGTCTAGATAACTTCTCTATTCGATGCATAGACCCATCCCCAGTAGTAGCCCAATTCATTGAAACCGCAAAGTATGATTACCTCAATTTGAATTATTTCAGGCTGGCACTGCCGTGGATACTGAGTATGTATGACAAAGTTGTCAATTTGGGATCAGATATTCTTGTCAGGAGAGATATTGCCGAAGTCTTTTCCGCAGTTGATTCAAAAGAATTCTGTTTTGCAGGGGTGACGGATTACGGATACTTGGGCAAATTGAGGCGTGAAATTTCGCAAAATGAGTTGGATTTAAGGTGCCCGAATTTCTATATAAATGCCGATGTCTTAGTAATCAATCTTGAACGAATCCGAAACACAAGAAGAATTGAAGATGTTTTAGAAATCTGGCAGACACGGTATCTTCGCCACGCAGAGCAAGATGCAATTAGCATGGCTTTTCAAAATGAGATATGCCTCATAGACGATCGATGGAATGTCTTTGCACCGGGAATGGAGACCGAGGAGACCATTCGCCGGGCTGGAACTGAGATAGCTCGGTCGTGGGAGCGGAACATAGAAGATGCATTTATACTTCATTATGCAGGAGAGCCAAAACCATGGAAAAGGGAGAAGACCCCTAAAGAAAACGTGTGGTGGGAAACCGCGATAAGGTCTCCCCAATTTATGCAGATTGAAAGCGGGAACACGCGAAGAAGAGGCTGTTTAAGCACGCTAATTCCGAAGAGATCTGCTATTAGAGCCATCATAAAAAGATGTGTTCCCTTTGGATCTCGTCTTTGGATTGCTCTCAAGAAGTTTGACAAAATGTGAAGTGGAGGGAAATAAATGAATTGTGTCGGCAAGGAAATGATCTGTATTGATGATATCTTTCCCGCCTTTTCAGAAAACAATGTTGCGATTGTGTTTGAAAGCTCTGACTATTTCGCACCTTACTTAGACGTTGCGATGCTCTCACTGATTCAAACCATGTCACCTCAGCACAATTACGACATTATTGTTTTGAGCAGCGAATTGGAAGAACAAAACGAGGTGGCACTCAAAGAATTGGTGAGAGGCAGAAAGAATATAGCGTTACGCTTTTTTAACCCTCATGCAATCGCAAAAACGTATATTAAGCGCGCAAGGTATTCGTACTTAGAAATCAATTATTATCGCCTGCTGCTCCCGTGGATATTGGTGAATTACGACAAAGTCATTAACCTTGGCGCAGACATAGTTGTTGAGCACGATTTGGCGGATTTATTTCAGACAGAGCTATCGGAGAATTGTTACATAGCGGGTGCGCCGGATTTGGGATACATCGGGCGATTAAGCATTGATATTTCTCCAAAGGAACTCGGAATGAGAGATCCCTACAAATACGTGAATGCCGATGTTTTATTAATGAATTTAAAGGCCATCCGGGCAGAGGTGGATCGGGACTGGCTGATGTCACTATGGCAAAAACGACAGTTTATGTGCTCTGAGCAAGATGTATTGAATCTGGCATTTGAAAGCCATATACAACATTTGGATTTGCGGTGGAATCTATATCCAGAGAGAATGAATTCTGAATATCACATTCGAAGCGCACCTATTGAAAGCGTTCGAGCATGGGAGATTGCGAAGGAAGATCCTTATATAATCCACTACGCAGCTGTCCCAAAGCCATGGGACAGCCCACTGGTGGGAATGGGAATACGGTGGTGGAAGTATGCGAGACAAAGCGTTTACTATGAAGAAATTATTCGCCGGATGTGCACACATCAGAGTGGTAGTAGTTCTCCTATCGGAGTGAAAGGTGCCATTGTTATCTATGCGAAAAAACACTGCCCAAAGTTTTTGCGACCGTTTGCCAAGTCGGTGAAAAGATTGTTGAAGTGGTAAGGGGAAAAATAACATGAAAACTGTATTACTTGCCGGGGGATTCGGCACACGCATCAGCGAGGAATCCCAGTACCGGCCCAAGCCCATGGTGGAGATCGGCGGTATGCCCATTCTCTGGCACATTATGAAGGAGTACGCCAGCTATGGCTTTAACGAGTTCATTGTGTGCGCGGGGTACAAGCAGCACATGATCAAGGAGTGGTTCGCGGATTACTTCCTGCACACCAGTGACATTACCTTTGATTTTACCCACGGTCAGAATGAAATGACCGTACATGATAACCACGCCGAGCCGTGGAAAGTCACGGTGGTAGACACCGGTCTGAACACCATGACCGGCGGGCGCATCAAACGTATCCAGCCGTATGTGGGGAATGAGCCGTTTATGATGACCTACGGCGATGGTGTGTGCGATGTAAACATCGCAGAGCTTCTGAAGTTTCACCGCGAGCACGGCAAGTTGGCCACGCTGACGGCGGTGATCCAGAGCCAGCAGAAAGGCGTTCTGGACATCGGCGGCGATAACGCCGTTCGCTCCTTCCGCGAAAAGAACGCGGCGGACGGTGCACTCATCAATGCCGGGTATATGGTGCTGGAGCCGCAGGTTTTTGACCTGCTGGACGGCGATGCCTGTGTATTTGAGCGTACACCCCTTCAAACATTGGCAGAGCAGGGGCAGCTGATGTCGTATACCCACCGAGGCTTTTGGCAGTGCATGGATGACAAGCGGGAAATGGCCATGCTGGAGAAGCTATGGGCAAGCGGACAAGCTCCGTGGAAAGTGTGGGCGGACTGATGGGCGGCATGAATTTGGAGTTCTACCGCGGCAAGCGGGTGTTTGTCACCGGTCACACGGGCTTTAAGGGCAGTTGGCTGTGTAAGATCCTGACCATGGCCGGGGCCGAGGTCACGGGGTACTCCCTGCCTGCACCCACTGAGCCGAGTCTGTTTGCCATCTCCGGTGTGGAAAAGGACATGACCTCGGTCATCGGCGATGTGCGCGATTTTGCCGCACTGAAAGCGGCATTCGATGCCGCACAGCCGGAGATCGTACTGCATCTGGCGGCGCAGCCCATCGTCCGTGAGGGCTACAAGAACCCGGCTTACACTTACGAAACCAATGTGATGGGTACGGTCAACATTTTGGAATGTGTGCGGCAGAGCACCTGCGTTCGCAGCTTCCTGAACGTCACCACAGACAAAGTCTATCACAACAATGAGTGGGAGTGGGGGTATCGGGAAAACGAGCCGCTGGACGGCTTTGACCCGTACTCCAACAGCAAGTCCTGCTCGGAGCTGGTGACCCATAGCTATGTCAACAGCTTTTTCGCCGACAGCGGTGTGGCTGTGTCTACCGCCCGCGCCGGAAACGTGATCGGCGGCGGCGACTTCGCTGCTGACCGCATTGTGCCGGACTGTGTACGCGCCGTGCAGGCGGACAAGCCCATCGGTGTGCGGAACCCCCACTCCACCCGACCGTACCAGCATGTGCTGGAGCCGCTGTTCGCCTATCTGATGATCGCCCGGCGGCAGTATGAGGACGGGCGGCTTGCCGGCTGGTATAACGTGGGGCCGGACGATTGCGACTGCGTTACCACCGGTCAGCTGGTGGAGTTGTTTAAGGAAAAATGGGGCGCAGGCTTTGATTGGGTCAATCAGGCGGAGGCTGACGCGCCGCATGAGGCGAACTTCCTGAAGCTGGACAGTACGAAGCTGAAGACCACTTTCGGCTGGCAGCCCCGCTGGCGCATTGATGAGGCCATCGCCAAAACCTGCCAGTGGACGCGGGTTTGGCTGGCCGGCGGCGATGTAGCCGGTGAGATGGAATGGGAGATTAGAGAGTATTTGGAGGGTTGAGCATGTCCCACTGGACTACTGAAGCAGAGGCGCGCCAGCAGATCAAGGAGCTGGTTGCCGCCTATTACCGTGATTTCAAAGAACAAAAGAATACATTCGTCCCCGGCGACCGTATCAACTACGCTGCCCGTGTTTTTGATGAGAAGGAGATGTGCGCGTTGACCGACGCCACGCTGGACTTCTGGCTGACGACCGGTCGGTTTGCCGATCGATTTGAGAAGGAATTTGCCGCATGGCTCGGTGTGAAATACGCACATCTGGTCAATAGCGGCTCCTCTGCAAACCTTATCGCTTTCTCAGCTCTGACGGCACCGGAACTGGGTGACCGGCAAATCAAGCGCGGCGACGAGGTCATCACCGTGGCCTGCGGCTTTCCCACGACGGTTACGCCCGCCTTGCAATATGGTACAGTACCGGTGTTCGTGGACGTAACCATCCCGCAGTATAACATCGACGTCACCAAGCTGGAAACCGCACTGAGCGAAAAGACCAAGGCTGTTATGGTGGCACACACGCTGGGCAACCCCTTTGACTTGGCGGAGGTCAAGGCGTTCTGCGACAAGCACGGTCTGTGGCTGGTGGAGGACAACTGTGACGCGCTGGGCAGTCAATACACCATTAGCGGGGAGACTCGCTTTACCGGCACTTGGGGCGATATTGGCACCAGCAGCTTCTATCCACCTCACCACATGACCATGGGCGAAGGCGGCTGTGTCTATACCAATAATCCGCAGCTGCATCGTCTGATCCTATCCTACCGCGATTGGGGCCGCGATTGCATCTGCCCCTCCGGTCAGGACAATTTCTGCGGACATCGCTTTGACGGTCAGTTCGGTGAACTGCCCAAGGGCTATGATCACAAATATGTATACAGTCATTTCGGCTATAACCTGAAGGTCACAGATATGCAGGCGGCCATCGGCTGTGAGCAGTTGAAGAAATTCCCGTCCTTTATTGAACGTCGCCGCCACAACTGGGAGCGGCTGCATCAGGCACTGGAGCCGTTACAGGACAAGCTGATCTTGCCGGAGCCTGCGGTCGGAAGCCGTCCGTCCTGGTTTGGATTCATGATTACAGTGAAGCCGGAGAGCGGACTCTCCCGCAACGAAATTACGCGCTATGTAGAGGCACATAATATCCAGACGCGCCTGCTGTTTAGCGGGAATCTGATCAAGCACCCGTGTTTTGACCAAATTCGCGGCACGAATGCCTATCGTGTGGTGGGAGGACTGGAGAACACAGATACCATCATGAACAATAGCTTCTGGGTCGGCGTCTATCCCGGCATGACGGATGAGATGATCGACTATATGGCGAAGGTGATCGCAGAGGCGGTGAAATAATGGTGAAAAACGTATCCGATTTGGAGTATGCGGCAAAAGAAATTAGGAAGAATCTTTTGCGGCTGTGCTCAATGCAGACCATCCATATTGGGGGGGATCTTTCTATCACGGATGTGATGACAGTTTTATGGCAATATCAGATAAAATATGATCCCCAAGATATTCGTGCAGAGAGCAGGGATCGATTTGTCTTGTCCAAAGGGCACGCATCTGCTGTGACTAGCTTCAACCAAGCGGCAATAGGATGCTTTTCGGCTGAGGCTGTATTCAACGAATACGCTACGGACGGTGGAAGATTTTCTATGCACTCCTGCAATCTGGTTAATCCTTATGTTGAGGTTTCTACAGGCAGCCTAGGGCATGGATTCCCTGTTGCCTGTGGAATGGCTGCAGGGCTTCGTCTAAAAGGCAACACAACTAGTCGTGTGTACGTTGTGATGGGAGATGGTGAGCAGGCAGAAGGTTCTATATGGGAAGCTGCAATGAATGCAGTTCACTATCAACTTGGAAATCTGGTTGCAATAGTCGATGTGAACGGTCTTGAAAATGACGGGCGTGTCACAGATATTACTGGCTTGGGTGATGTTGCAAAAAAGTATCGTGCTTTCGAGTGGAATGTGGTTGAACTAGACGGAAACGATGTTTCTGAAATCAAAGAGGCGTTTGACAATCTTCCTAGTGCGACAAGCACAAGACCAACTGTTTTGATTTGCCACACGGTAAAAGGAAAAGGCGTACCGTTTATGGAAAACCAAGAAAAGTGGCATGCGGGGAAGATAACCTCGGAACAATATGAAGAATGCATGCGGCATCTGGATGAGGAGATAGCAAATGGCAGCAAATGATGAGGCAAGGAAAGAATTCTTGCGCGATGAGTTAGGCGCATACCTTACAGAGCTTGGTAAAAGAGACTCACGCGTTGTAGTGGTAAATGCGGATTTAAGCAAAACCAGCAGGAATACTGAATTTGTAAGACAATACCCAGACCGCGCTTTTAATGTGGGTATCGCGGAACAAAACATGGTTAGTTTTGCGGCGGGTCTCGCTCATGAAGGATGGATGCCTTTCGCCTATACGATGGCACCCTTCATGTCCATGCGGGCCTGTGAGCAGTGTAGAACTGATGTTGCCTATGCGAATCTTCCGGTACGTCTTATTGGTACGTATGCAGGCGTTTCTGGTGGAATATCTGGAGCGACTCATTGGGGCATGGAAGATTGTGCAATTATGACGACGATGCCGGATATGACGGTGTTAGAGCCGAGCGATGTGGTGCAGGGCAAGAAAATGATGGATGCACTCTTGCAGCTACAGGGACCGGCATATATGCGAATTAGCGTAGAACCGACTTCCCCAATCTACGATGAAGGCTGTGATTTCGAGATAGGGAAAGCATCTATTGCCCATCCCGGAGGAGATGGAGCTTTTATTTGCTCAGGTATCACGGTTAAATATGCAATGTTGGCTGCAAAAAGCATTAAGGAGAGGACTGGGAAATCCATTCGGGTGGTAGACATGCACACAGTTAAGCCAATTGATCGACAGGCTGTGCTTGACGCGGCTGCTACCGGGAAAATTGTTGTTGCTCAGGATCATTTGCTGCACGGCGGTCTTGCCTCTCTCGTTTCGGAAATTCTTGCCGAGGAAAGTTGTGCTGTTCGTTACTGTTCCCGAGGGATACCGGATTGTTTTGAGACTATGGCGCATGCGCCATTTCTATATCGTAAGTTCCTTCTGGATGCAGAAGGGCTTGAGAACAGCATGTTACAGCTGTTTTAGGAGAGAATGAAATGAGACTTGTCGTGAGTGGTGCCACCAGCTTTATTGGTCGGCAACTTTGCAGGAAAGCCGTAGAAAAGGGGCACAGTGTAGTTGCCGTTTTGAGACCCAATTCGGTGCGACCCACTCCTGACCGAGTGGAAATGCTTACCGTACCTATGTCTGAGTATTCAAAGTTGGGAGAACTGGTGGGTTCGTGTGACTGCTTTGTGCACCTTGCATGGAATGGCACAAGGGGTGCATCTCGGATGGATGCCGCTATGCAGAGGGAGAATATAGAATACTCCCTGCAAGGTGTTCATTCTATGCTGAAAGCTGGCTGCGGAAAGATTGTTACGGCTGGCTCCCAAGCGGAATATGGTCCACACGCGGAGTGTATCAGTGAAGAAACGCCCTGCCTTCCCAATACGGAGTATGGGAAAGCCAAATTGCAATTCTACCGAGAAGCACGAGCCCTTTGTGATGATGCCGGTGTAAAATGTATTGAACCGCGCTTTTTCAGTTTGTATGGCCCCGGAGATTACCCCAATACTATGGTGATCTCGACGCTTCACAAGATGATTGCAGGGGAAGATTGTCCACTGACTCAAGGTATACAGATGTGGGATTATCTGCACATTGAGGATGCTTGCGATGCGCTTTGTGCGTTGTGTCAAAAGGAAGATGTCCCCAGTGGAGTTTATAATTTTGGAAGCGGGGATACCCGTCAGCTAAGGGACTATATTATGGAGATGGCGGAAATTACGCACACCAAAAGCAAGTTGCTTTGGGGTGCTATACCCTATCCGGAAACCGGAATGGTGTCTTTGTGGCCGGACGTGTCCAAACTTAAACATACGGCATGTTGGGAACCGAAAATTGCATTTTTGCGTGGCATATTGGATGTTCTGAAGAACTTATAAGTAAGAAGAAACGGAGAAAGAAAAGTGAAGGAAATCTATTTGAAAGAAACCCGTGAGAGCGTTTCGACTTGTACAGAGAGAGCACCACAAGAGAGAGAGAGAGAGGCAGCGGCGCATTTAGGTGATAAACTCGATGTGCTCGTGTTGACATACAACAGAAGTAGGTTTTTGAAAATTCAGCTCCAGAGCTTGTGCGAGCAGACATTGCAGGGCTTCAAGATTACGGTATTAAATAATTGTAGTACAGATGATACACTGCAGGTAATTGAAGAAATCAAAGAAGAATATCCCCTGAGGGATATTCAAGTTATAACGAATGAGAAAAACCTGGGGAATCCGGGTAATTTTATCAGGTCACAATCAATACCAACCAGAGAATATGTTGCGGTGTTCCATGACGATGATGCTGTACATCCGGAATACCTTGAACGAGCGATGTCTGTATTGGTGCGCGACCCTAATCTCGTGATGGCATCTGGTGGGGCAGAGGCGCGGTATAATGTTGACGAGCACAACATGGGAATGCTCCCGAATGTATTTATCCACTACCCCACAGCAGATAGCGTCTTTTATCAACTTATCTGCGGGCGTCCTATTTTTTGCATAGCTATTTACCGCACGGACGTATATAAAAAAACGGAATACCATCCAGAACGATATGGAAAACTTCACGATATTGTGTTTGCGATGGATATTGGCAGACAGGGAGAAATCGCGCTGTTACAGGGTGAGTGTGTGCGTTGGCGGCAACACATTAACAGCGATAGCAATTCGCTGAATTCTGGTCCGTTTACGGACGAGATACTCAATATTCTATCCTATATTTACACACAACTTGAAAGCTACACTTGCTGCTTAGGAAAACTAAAGAGAATACTCCATCGGGCACTGTCACAGACATTGTTATTTAATTTCGCCTTTTTCCTCTACAATTGGGCGGCATTATCTCGCTTCCTAACCTGGGAGGACTTCAGAGAAAGTATGATAGAAGAGCAAATATTCACAGAACGAGAATATAAGTTTTTTGATAGGTACATTGATAAAATATGCAATCCGATGGTACGGAAGAAAGCGGTAAAATACTGGACAGCCTGTGCAACGACATACGAATTCAGAGTTAATGGGCAATGACAAATAGGTAGTAGCCATCGGGTAGTCAGAGTTCATGTCACACATGAGGTAGTAATGATATGCTCCCTCCATGAGTGTCAGTTTTTTCGCAACCGTCAAACCAATCCGCGGCTGGACACACATGGGACAATAGCTTTGACGCTCTTTGTCAACAGATCCTTATTGTACATTATCAATGAGCGGAAGCATATTTGCCCAATACGCCTTTAATACGCACGCAATACGCATTATTTTCGTGATGCGCCTTTAATACGCATTTAATACGGAGATAATGCGTATTGCGTTTTGACTGGGCTTTTAGGCACTTTATTTAGACATTTTAATATTGACAACCACAATATATTGTGGTATATAAGAATTATCATTGTTCTTTGTGCACCATTTGTAGGTCTGCGATCTGCATCGCACACGTTGTTAAGTTTGTACTTGAGGAGCACCATGCTCCCGTTTGAGATCAGGGTCACTGCGCCCATTTGATTCAATGACTATGCTGCGAGAAGTTTTCTCTCGCGGCATTTTCCACCTGTACGCCGCTTTGCCACCGTGCTATGATGTGCCTGTACTTAAGGCATCAAGCATTTAGGTCGGAGCAGAGCAGGCACGGGTGGAAAGCTATCAGCAGCTTTTCGCTCTGACTAAGAACTTGAAGTATGTCAAACTATGCCCTCCTGACGGTGGGCGACAGTGAAAATTGAACAATACTGCAAACGCAGGAAGGATCGTATGAAGCCGAAACGGCAGGAAGATTCTTCCTGCGTTTTTGCTTACCGTTTTTGTCGCGGCACTTGCCATCGCCGCGATACCGCAGGAAAAGAAAACGCGCCGAAGTTGCTTCGGCACAGGTCAAGAAAAGAAGTTTTGTAAAAGCCGTTGAGATGGCACGGCACGACAGCCATCAAGGGAGAGGCAAGCTCCCGCCCTGTATGCCGCAGTCAGAGTGCGGCACCGGTCATACGGGGTATCACGCATCCCCCGATCCGTCGCCGGGCGGATCACAGGACACCGGCGGAGCCTTCCGCAGCCGAGTTCAGCGGCATGGTGTCCGCCACCGCTCCATCGGAGCAGGGCATTTTTCCCCATGTGGCAGCGTACTGACCTGGTACAGGTAAAGAGAGACAGACACACAGGCAAACCTCAAAAACCACGCAACACCAAGGCTTTCCGCCTGCGGCAGTCTACCCTTTCTGCGGAGATACGCCGGAAACGGCTCTCCTTGCCAACGGGTGAAGTGCGCCCATCTGAACACGACTACGATTACAAGGAGATTTCTTTATATGACCACAAAAGGTATTTACAACACCCTCGTTACCCAGTTGGACAAGCTGGCGCGGCACAACCGGCAGGGCAGCTTCCGCACGAAAGACCGCTACTACGAGGCGGTCAAGCGGTTCTGCGCCTACCTCGCTGTCCACTACCATCTACAAAAGCTGGAGAACATCAGCGGCAAGCATCTGGTGAGCTACGTTCTCTATTTGCAGGAGCAGGGCAAGTCAGCCAGCACCATCAAGACCGACCTCTCCGCCATCCGTTTTTTCCACGATAAGATGTCCCATCCCCGCTACACACTGCCGGGTAATGAAGAACTGGGCGTTGCCTTGGAACGCCGCCGCTTCGGGCAGCAGGATCGTACATGGACGAACCCGGAGTTCGGCAAGCTGATCGGCCGCGCCATGGCGGAGGAGCGGGAGGATTACATCCTCGCCCTGTATCTGGCTCGTTACGCCGGCCTGCGTATCCACGAGTGCTTCCGCATGGACACCGCCGCGGCGAAGCGTGCGCTGCGGGAAAACGCCCTCACCGTGAAAGGCAAGGGCGGCAAAATCCGGATCGTCCCTATTGAGGACGACCGTATCACAATGATGCTGCAAAGGTTGCTGGAGAAAACGGAACGCGGGCACAAGCTGCTGGTGCCGGACGGCGTCCCCACCGACCGGGCCATCAACGGCATGCAGCAGTTCATCCTCCGCCACCGTGACGCCATCTGTGACCCTACCGTACCGGGCAGACGCATTACCTTCCATGGACTGCGGCACACCTACGCCGCCGAAAAGTACACTTCTCTCGTCAACGGCGGCATGACGCCCTTGGACGCCCACTTCACTGTGTCCCGCCTTCTGGGACACGAGCGACCCGACGTGACGAACATCTATCTGGTGTCCGTGAAGGGAGGTACTGCCCGTGGAGAATAAGTATCGTGATCTAAACGACCTCCCCATGATCCTGCGGGTGGAGGACTTAATGCCCCTCCTCGGCATCGGACGCAACACCGCCTATGAACTGATCCGCAGCGGACAGATACGAAGTGTCCGCATTGGCAGGCAGATTCGCATTCCGAGAGAAGCCCTGCTGGATTTTCTACGGAAGTAAAGTTCTTCGTCGGCAAAAGTTTTTTTGACGGAATCGGCTGCCCATGCTATACTGAGCTGCATGAATGGGTACTCCGCTTAGCACCGCTGTCAGGAGGTCATGCGGCTCTAAGTACACGATACAAGGAGTGCGAGCTTATGAGACCCCGTAAAAAAGGACAGCAGTACGAGATCTGCTACCGCTGCCCCGGATATACCAAACCAATATATGAACGCTTTCCCACCTATGAAGCCGCAAATCTGCGGGTCGCTCAAATCGAATACGAGAAGTCTATCGGCGAATTCCGTCCGCCAAAACAAACGCCCATACAAACCAAACGCGCGCAGAAAAAGTTTATCACGGTCAGCGAGCTTTTGGATGAATATGTGCAGGTCTATGGACTGAACCACTGGGGAGATTCCTTTTTATCCTGTAATCTCCATCGCATTGAGCATTACATCAAGCCGTACTTGGGCAATGTGGCGGTGAAGGACCTGACCACACATGATTTGGATTTATTCTATGGTTCACTTCAGGACAAGCCGGCTGTTGTGCTGAAAGGCCACAAGAAAACAGATGCCTGCGTTTCCCGCTCGGTGATTGAAAAGACGCACGCCCTGCTGCGGAGTGCGCTGAATCAGGCGGTTATCTGGGAGTATATCCCCAGCAATCCCGCCCTTCGTGTGACGCTGCCCAAGTATCAGCCGCAGGAACGTGCCGTGTGGTCTGCCAGTGAAGCACAGCGGGCTTTGGATGCCTGCACCGATCCCGTGCTGAAGCTGTGTATGCTGTTGGCACTCGGCTGCTCTATGCGTGTGGGGGAAATACTGGGCCTGACATGGGACTGCGTGGAAATTTCGGAGGATGCCATCTGTGCCGGAACAGCCCATGTGCGGATCACCAAGGAACTGAAACGCTGCCAGAAGGATAGCCTTGCGGCACTGGAAAGGCGCGGACGCTCCACTGTCCTGCTGACATTCCCCGAGTGGAAGCGGACCGGTTCCTCCACATCTCTGGTACTGAAAGCGCCGAAAACGGAAAGCAGTATACGAAAGGTGTTTCTGCCGAAAACCGTAGCACTGGCACTGGTGGAGGCAAAAAGGCGACAGCAGGAGATAAAGGGAATGTGGGATAGAGGCTATCAGGACTTCAATCTTGTCATTGCCCATGAGGACGGACGTCCCTACGAGGAAAGGCAGATTGCCTTTCTGCTCCGCAAGCTGACCGATGCCACAGGACTGCCGCCGGTAGTCTTTCACAGTCTGCGGCATTGCAGTGCCTCGCTGAAGCTGCAAATCGGCGGCGGAAACATCAAGGCGGTGCAGGGCGATACCGGCCACGCACAATCCCGTATGGTAACAGATCTGTACGCCCATACCAACAACGAGGAACGCCGCCGGTTGGCGGAGAAGGTAGAGGCGGATTTCTTCCAGAAACGGGCTGATGTGCCGCAGGAAAAGCCGCTGGATAACTCTGCGGAACAGGCGTACCGCCTGCTGCAAGAAAATCCCGACATTGCCAAATTGATCATTGCGACGCTGCAAAAACAGACGCAGCAATAGCTTGTTGGAAGATCTGTTGGAAAGTCCAACGAAACTAAGAAACGATAAAACAAAACAAACCCCGTAACCGTTGCGGTTACAGGGTTTGCGTGGAGCTGCTGGGCGGATTCGAACCGCCGACCTCATCCTTACCAAGGATGCGCTCTACCTACTGAGCTACAGCAGCATATATGGCGACCAAGAAGGGGCTCGAACCCTCGACCTCCAGCGTGACAGGCTGGCGTTCTAACCAACTGAACTACTTGGCCATGTGCGCTTTCGTCTTGGAACTCAAGCGTGATTATTATAGCAAGAACGTTTTCGGATGTCAACACCTTTTTCGCATTTTTTTGACCGGGCCGTATTGCCGTTCAAATCGGATTGTCAACCGCGGTTTTCTGTGCTATAATACCCTGTCAAACTGCCATAGGGAGGTGCGCCATGAAGATCGGCAGCGTTACCGTCAACGGAAAACTGTACCTGGCTCCCATGGCCGGCGTCACGGATCTGGCCTTCCGCCAGATCTGCCGCGAGCTGGGCGCTGACATGAGCTGCACCGAACTGGTCAGCGCCAAAGCCCTGTGCTATCAGGATAAAAAGAGCCGCGGCCTTCTGAAGCTGGCGGACAATGAGCGCCCTGCCGCCGCCCAGATCTTCGGGAGCGACGTCAGCTGCATGGCCGAGGCCGCTCAGATCGCGGCGGAGGTGTCCGGCGCGGCGGTCATCGACATCAACATGGGCTGCCCTGTGGGCAAGGTGGTGGCCAACGGCGACGGCTCCGCCCTGATGAAGGACCCCGAGAAGGCCGCCCGCATCGCCGAGGCCGTGGTGAAGGCCAGCCCCGTGCCGGTGACGGTAAAGATGCGCCGTGGCTGGGACAAGGGCAGCATCAACGCCGTGGAGCTGGCGAAAATGCTGGAGCAGGCGGGCGTCAGCGCCATCGCCGTCCATGGCCGCACCCGCACCCAGATGTACGCCGGTCAGGCGGATTGGACCACCATCCGCGAGGTGAAGCAGGCTGTCTCCGTGCCGGTCATCGCCAACGGCGACGTGTTTGCACCGGAGGACGCCGTTCGCATCCTGGAGTTCACCGGTGCCGACATGGCCATGATCGGCCGCGGCTGCTTCGGAAACCCGTGGCTGTTCCAACAGGCCCGGGCCGCGCTGGAGGGGGAGCCCATCCCACCCCTGCCGCCGCTGGCGGAGCGGTGGGCCACGGCGGTGCGTCAGGTGGAACTGGCCGCCGCGGATAAGGGCGAGCACATCGCCGTGCTGGAGGCCCGCAAGCAGCTTTGCTGGTATCTCAAGGGCGTGAGCCACGCCAATTATTATAAGGAGCAGATCGTCCGCATGGACACGCTGGAGGACGTCTACCGCGTGTCGGCGGGGGTCAAGAGGGATTTGCGATGATAGAGGAAAAGGACCTGATCCGCCGGGCCGGACAGGGGGACAGCGATGCCTTCCGTCAGCTGGTGGAGACCTATCAGGCGCCGGTGTACCGTCTGGCGCTGCGTATGTGCGGCGGCGATGCGGCGCTGGCGGAGGACGCGGCGCAGGAGGCGTTCCTGGCCGCATGGAGGGGCCTGCCCCGCTTCCGCGGCGACAGCCGGTTCTCCACATGGCTGTACCGCCTGACCACCAACGCCGCCATCGACTGCCTGCGGCGGGAGAAGCGCCACCGGGGCACAGACGATTTGGACGGCGTGGATCTGCCGGACGGCGGCGACACGCCCCAGGAGACGGCGGAGCGCAGCGAGACCCGGAACGCCGTCCGCGCCGCCCTGTGCCAGCTTACCGACGAGCATCGTGAGGTGCTGCTCCTGCGGTATATGCAGGAGCTGGATTACGGCGAGATCGCCTGCGCCCTGCGCATCAGCGAGGGCACGGTGAAATCCCGCATCAATCGGGCCAAGGCCCGTCTGAAGGAGCTGCTGTCCGGCGGGAACCTTTCCACCGCCGCGTCCGTCAAACCCACAGGAAAGGAGGGACAGCAATGACCCCGATGTTTGATGAACTGGATCAGGAGCTGCGCGAAGCACTGGCATTGGAGGCGCTGCCCTCCGCCGGTTTCACGGATCGCGTCATGGCCCGCGTGGCCCAGACGCCGCAGCAGAAGAAGACCCCCGCGCCCTACCGCAAGTGGCTGGTATCGGCGGCGGCCTGCCTGGCGGTGGCCGCGGCGCTGATCCCGCTGGTGCGCAGCGGCGGCCTTACCGGCGCGGGAAGCGCCGGTAACGATACCGTGGCGGGCAGCGCCGGTCTTGAACCCTCCATGCAGAGCATGCCCGACGCCTCTGCGGACGATAACGGGGCCGCCGGAGACAACACCCAGCAGAAGCTGCGGGAGGACGCCGGCGATCAGGATAACGCCGGCGGGGACTTGACCCTGTCCGCTCCGTTTTCCATGGAGGACGCGCTGACCAGCGCCGCCGAAGCCCTGCGGGAGCAGGGCTGGGACCTCACCGTGGTGGATCGTCAGGACAACGCGGTGCAGGTGACGCTCACCGCCGCTGACGGCGCATCCGGCGATCAGGCGCTGCTGGACGAGACCATGGAGTCAGCGGGCTTCACCGCCGCCGGCGATTGGTATATTTTTGAGAATTCCAAGGAGGAAACAGATTCGTGAAACTGCACACCCGTCAACTGACCTGCGCCGCCATCGTGGGCGCGGCCTATGCCGTCCTGAGCATCTTCGGCTCCATCTTCGGCATCACCTACGGCCCCATCCAGTGCCGCTTTTCCGAGGCGCTGTGCGTCCTGCCCTTCCTGCTGCCGGAGACGGCCTGGGGCCTGGGCGTGGGCTGCCTCATCGCCAACCTGCTCAGCCCCTACGGCGTACTGGACATCGTGGTGGGCTCCGCCGCCACACTGCTGGCCGCGCTGCTCACCGCCCGCTGTAAAAAGAAGTGGCTGGCCCCGCTGCCGCCGGTGCTGGCCAATATGGTGCTGGTGGGTCTGGTGCTGGCCTACGAGCAGGCCGGTACCACCGCAGCCTTCTGGCCCACCTACGCCTTCAACGCCCTGACTGTGGGCGCCGGCGAGATCGTGGCCTGCTACGGCCTGGGCATGCTGCTGCTGTGGCGCCTGGAAAAGAGCAAGGCCCTGCAGAATTACCTGCAAAACCGCTGAATGCGGGAAAAAACCGAAAAAATATCGGGAAAAGTACTTGACTGACTTGAAAAAACCGGTATAATAAATAGGCTCGCATATTTGCGGGCATATCCTTGCTCTCATCTGAGAATGAGGGCCATTTGTCCAAAAGGAGGTGCAAAAGTATGGCAAAGATTTCCGCCAACTACGAGGTCGTCTACATCATCGACCCTGCACAGGGTGAGGAGGCAGTTGCCGCCACCGTGGCAAAGTTCCAGACTCTGGCAGAGCAGCATGCGTCCAACGTCGTCGTGGATGAGTGGGGCAAGCGTCGTCTGGCCTACGCGATCAACTACAAGACCGAGGGCTACTACGTGCTGATGAGCTTCACCAGCGGCCCCGAGTTCCCCAAGGAGCTGGATCGTATCCTTGGCATTACCGAGGGCATCATGCGTTCCATGATCGTCTGCAAGGGCGAGTAAGGGAGAACAGCAATGCTGAATCAGATCATCATTATGGGTCGGCTGACCCGTGACCCCGAGCTGCGCCGCACACAGAGCGGCACGGCGGTCTGCTCTTTCTCTGTGGCTGTGGATCGTGATTTCAAGTCCCAGTCCGGCGAGAAGGAGACGGATTTCATCGACGTGGTCGCGTGGCGTCAGACCGGCGAGTTCGTGTCCAAATACTTCACCAAGGGTCGTATGATCGTGGTGTCCGGCAGCCTGCAGTCCCGCAAGTGGCAGGACCGCAACGGTCAGAACCGCATTTCCTGGGAAGTCATCGCGGACAACGTTTATTTCGGCGACTCCAAGCGCGACAGCGCGGGCGACATGGGCGGCAGCTACGCGGCTCCGGCCTATACCGCTCCCGCCGGCGGATACAGCGCCCCTGTGGGCGGCGGTCCCTCCGGCTTTGCCGAGATCGACGAGGAGGACGGCGACCTGCCGTTCTGATGTGCCCTCAGCGCACATGAAACTTTATAAAGGAGGATACTTCCATGGCTATGGAACGCGAAAATAGACCCGCCCGCGGCGCCGGCAAGCGTCGCAAGAAGGTTTGCCAGTTCTGCGTGGACAAGTGCGAGTGCATCGATTACAAGGACGCCGCTAAGCTGCGCCGCTTCATCTCCGAGCGCTCCAAGATCCTGCCCCGCCGTACCACCGGCACCTGCGCTATGCATCAGCGCCAGCTCACCGAGGCCATCAAGCGCGCTCGTCAGATCGCCCTGCTGCCCTTCGTGACTGAGTAATTGTGTGATAAAAAGCAAGACCGGCGTCGCCGGTCTTGTTTTTTATGCTGTTTCTCCGTGGGATTTCTGGTAAAATAGTGTATCATACAGAAGAAACCACAGGGAGGAGGGAGCGCGTGGACGACAGACAACTGATGGCGAGCATCGCCGGCGGTGACGAGGCAGCCCTGCAGGCGCTGCTGCGGCGTTTCACGCCGCTGTTCCTCTATATCCTGCGTCCCATCCTCCCGGATGAGCGG
>OGYZ01000855.1_pt1 | contig 25912 bp, 20 predicted proteins | sample 1576681 | NCBI WGS metagenome assembly OGYZ01 (sample SAMEA3541480, study PRJEB24748) | human gut metagenome | biome: human gut; feature: human-associated habitat; material: faeces | place: China | collected 2012 | reverse complement strand
TGCTTGCTTCGGTGCTGCTTTCTTGAGCTTGCATCCTACTAAATATGCAGAAGAACTGGTTAAGAAGATGGAAATGACTGGTGCAAAAGCATACTTGGTTAACACTGGTTGGAACGGAACTGGCAAACGTATTTCTATCCGTGATACTCGTGGTATCATCGACGCTATCCTGGATGGTTCTATCGAAAAAGCTCCTACTAAGACTATTCCTTACTTCGATTTCGTTGTTCCAACTGAATTGCCGGGTGTTGATCCGAAGATCTTGGATCCTCGTGACACTTACGAATGTGCTTGTCAGTGGGAAGAAAAAGCAAAAGACTTGGCTGGTCGTTTCATTAAGAACTTCTCTAAGTTCACTGGAAACGAAGCTGGTAAGGCTTTGGTTGCTGCTGGTCCGAAATTGTAATTTGAATATAAAGTTACAAAATAACCAACGTAAGAGGGTACTCGAAAGAGTATCCTCTTATTTTTTTATCTGGTGGAATGATGAAATAGAGAAGTGCTTCTGAATTTTCTAAAAGAAATATGTGTAAATAGCGGAGAAAAAATTATTTTTATGCCAGATTGAAAATAAAGTTCAATTTTTTCTGTTGATTTGTCGATATATTGTGTAAAATAACGCTGGAAAGAAAATTTCTAATTTAAATAAAACAGATTGCTTATGAGAAACTTAAAACAAACAGCTTTTGCTGTGTTATTATTGCCTTTGATGGCATGTGGAGGAGGAGCACAGCAACAGGCTCCGGCAGAAACTCCTGTACAGGATAGCTTGAAAAATCAGGTAGTAGAAACAATCATGACACGTCGTAGCGTTCGCCAGTATAAACCTCAGGCGGTAGAGCGGGAAAAGATGCAAACGATTGTAGAATGCGGAATCAATGCTCCAAATGCAATGAATAAGCAACCTTGGGAAGTACGTGTTGTAGATAATGCTGATTATATCAATGGAGTAACAGAATTATATAAGAAAGCCAATCCGAAAGCAGCTGAAGATCCGGCATTCAAGAATATGTTCCGTAATGCTCCTACAGTGGTGTTCATCGGTCATGATACGAAATCGGAAAGTTCTCCTTTCGATTGTGGTCTGCTTGCTGAAAATATGATGATTTCAGCATGGTCTATGGGTATTGGCAGTTGCTGTTTGGGAAGTCCTGCTCGTTTTATGAAGACTCCTGAAGCTGCCGAATATTTGCAGAAATTAGGATTTAGTGAAGGATATGAATTGCTGTATTGCATAGGTTTCGGTTATCCTGATGAGGCTCCAGCTGCTAAACCGCGTGAAGCTGCAAAAGTGAAATTCGTGGAATAATGAAATGATACATTGGGAAACATGTATAACTAAGAAATATGTCTGAAGTTTGGATTCTGTGAAAAGCCTATAAGTTATTCATGTTACAAATAAAAATAGCTCTGACTTCCCCTGTTTTGGAGATGGCAGAGCTATTTTTGTTTATTGTTGCAGAGATTAAATTGAGAAAACAGTGTCCGTTTAAACATGATGTTTATACTGCTACCTTTCTCCCAAATCATCGTAGGAGCTTTGTAGGATAGCTTTTCCACGCAAGATTCGGTTTTCATCAGGTGAAGGTATCTCCAGCATCGGGCGGTCGGCATTAATGTCTACTAATGTTACTCCTGTGCTGTCGGCAAATGCAAAACCTCCTCCAAATGTCCAATAGGCAAACGGATAAGTATATGTTGTACTCAGTATGTTTCGGCTGAAGTTAAATTCACTGTGGTCGATGCCGAGTTGAGCAAGTAAGGTCGCAGCCAGATCGCTTTGGTTCATCACTTGATTTATTACCATCGGTTGCTTAACTGCTCCTCCTAGCCAGAGCATTGGAATATGATGTATCCGTGCGTCGTGTCCGTTTCCTTCGGCTGGATAATAGAATCCATGGTCGGGCAGACAAACGATAAGCAGATTGTTCCAAACAGGAGTTTTGCGTATACGTTCTACGAACTCTCCGAGGCAATGGTCGGTAAAAGCAAAAGCATTTGGTTGCTTTTCTTTCAGCCGGTGATAGGGTACTTCAAAAGGTTCGTGACTGCTCAGAGTAAGAAAAGCGGTATGCCAGGGGGAGTCTCTTCGGTCTTTTATCATCTGATAGAGATGATCGAAGGTTATATCATCGTTGACTCCCCAAGCGTTCTGGTGCTGACTCATGGGGAAATCGGTATCAGCGGTCAGTTTCTGATATCCACTTTCCAGCAGATAGCTTTTCATATTGGTAAAATTAATATCACCGCCATATAGAAAGTCTGTATGATACCCTTCTTTTGCCAGTTTCCCGGCGATAGAAGGCAATGTACGACTCTTGGCTGGTATTTTCATTACCGATAGATCCGGAAAGCTCTGATAGCCGCTAAATGTGCAAATCGTTCCTCTGTCTGTCCGGAAGCTATTGGCATAGCATTGCGTAAACCAAATTCCTTCTTTTGACAAACGGTCTATATTAGGGCTGGCTCCTTTCACGCCTCCCAGCGATTCTACCATGGTGGCACCGAAACCTTCCATTAGGATAATCAGGATATCCGGACGTTTGGTATTTAGTAATTCTACTGTGTTTTCTCCTCCGGTAGGATAAAGATTATCGAACAGTTCCTTACGGTGTGTCTCATCGAAGTAGTTGAATTGTTCTGAGTAGTTTTTTGTTTTTCCGGCTGAAGCTATCAGGCTGAAAGCTGGATTTACGGCAGAATGGTTTAAAAACTCATCGTTGCAGAAATATACCTGACCGATGTTGGAGGTTGATTCACTCACTCCTCCACGTATGATGATAAAAAGTACTCCTCCCAGCAGAATTGTGGCAAGTGTACCAGTTATTTTTTTGTTGGCTGGAGGCAGATATCGGGGAGTAATCCGATAAAGTATCCAGGTTACAAATCCAGAAAGCAACAGGATGACAAGTATCCGTAGTATAATAAAACCGGTAGATACACTTGCCATAGCGTTTTTCGGAGAGTCCAGATACAAAAAGACAGAGGCGTCAAGTTTGAAGTTCCAAAAAGGGTAGAGGCACATGTCGCCTACAAAGATCAGTGAAATCAGCAAGCAGACAATGGCGTAGTATCCTACAAGTAGTTGACGGAGAGGAAATTTCTTGAACCATATACTAATGAGTATGGTAAGCCATGGGATGGCAGTAAGATACCCTGTAGTAGCAGCATCGAGACTCATTCCGTGAAACATTACCTGCAAGTAGCTGCTAAATGGAACCAGTCGTCCGGGCGCATCATTATAAAGCATGAAAAAGGGTTTTTGCAGTATGAAGAAAATAAATATAACTGCAAAGACCAATATCAGGTACGCGATTCTTTTTTTCATATATTGTTGAATTTGAACTTACAAAGATACATATTTTTATAGTGTGGAGAGATTGTCTTTCATTTATATTCACTTTACATGCAGTACGAATTGTTATTTCGTCGATTTTCAGATTCCCTTAATGTATGTTTTGGGTGATTTTCCAGTTACTTGTTTAAATACTCTGTTGAAGTTGTTGGGAGTATTGAATCCTACTTTGTAAGCAACTTCCTGTACCGTATTATCTCCATCTGTCAGGAGTTCTATAGCACGTGTAATACGCAGATGGTTTACATAGCTGCTGAAGTGTATGCCTGATGTATTAAACAGCCGGCTTAAATTACGTACTGACAAGTTATATTGTGATGCTATCTGTTCCATGTTTAAGTCTTCATGTATGTGTTCTGTTATGTAGTTCAGTATAGGATGCAGGCGTGAATCATTGGGGATAACCAGTGTTTTTAACAGAAAGTCTGCCCCTAATGTCATTTGTGGAAGTAAATTGAAAAAACTTAACGCAAAGTTGTATAGATCAGTTTGCTTTCCGCGTGTAATGACTTTCCCTTTTGATGCGATGAACTTCAGGTTTTCGGCTATAATACCATTGGTGCTATATATTGAGAAACGGTTTTTCCCATCATCAGGAGTGATGTTCAAATTAATATAAAAAATGATGAGTGAAACCTGCCGGCTGTTGCTTGATAACTTATGGCTGGCTTTTTCCGGAATCCATGCTATATGCTTTTCCGGAACAAAATAGTTTACTCCTCCGGTTTCTACATGCAATGTTCCGGAAAGTGTATAAATAATCTGGAATTTCTCATGCGCATGCTCCTGGAAATTGATTGCTTCCCAACCGGTTTTCTTGATAAGAATGTCGTCGTGCGTGGAACGGCTTATTAGCGATATATATTCTTGTTGTTCTGTATTCATCAGGAATAAACTTGGCTTATTTTGATAATATTGTTGCGTAATGTGCAAATTCGGAACAAAATTAAAGACTTACTTTTGCATAACAAAAAAGTAAGGTAAGTTTTTAGGACAAAAAGAATAGTGATTCTTTTATTGTACACCAGATATAGGAATGAGAATTTATTTGTCTGGTATTGATGTGCATAAAGACTAAACAAAATATATGATAAAAAAAGTATTATTAGTTAGTGTTGTTTTTTTAGGTTTATTGGGGCAAGGGTTAGCCCAGACTCGTTCATTGACACTCGATGAAATGTTTCAGTTGGCAGATCAGAATAATAACCGTATACGGTTGTACGATTTGGCAATATCTGAAGCTGAGCAAGGGGTAAAAGTAGCTTGCAATGATCGTTTACCTTCTATTCAGGCGCATGTTGAACTGAACTATATAGGCGACGGAGTGATGACCGATAGAAATTTCGCCCATGCAGTACATGCAGATATGCCTCATTTTGGTAATTCTTTTGTGCTGAAGGCAAGTCAGGTGATATATGCTGGAGGAGCTGTGGCAAAAGGAATCGAACGGAGCAAGTTACAAAAAAAGGAAGCAGAACTGGAATATGTAGAAAACCGCCAGGATATTCGTTTTCTTCTGGCTGGATATTATTTGGATCTTTTCCAGTTAAACAATCAGAAGCGTGTTTACGAAAGCAATATTTCTCAAACCCGCTTGCTGGTAAAGGATATGAAGGCGTCTTATCGTCAGGGAACGGCGCTGAAGAGTGATATAACCCGTTATGAGCTTCAGCTTCAGAGTCTGGAACTTTCGTTGACTTCTGTCAAAGATAAAATAGATGTGTTGAGCCATAAACTGGCTACAGCAGTCGATTTGGAGCCTGATGTGCTAATCCTCCCCGATACAACCGAACTTCTGAAATTTAATGTTGAAAACCGTACAGAAGAAGACTGGTTGCTCGAAATACATCATACTCCGTCGGTCAGGCTGGCTGATATCAGAATAGAGCAAGAAAAGAATAAACAGGATTTGATACGTGCTGAAAGAAGACCCAAGATAAGTCTGGTAGCAGCAAACGATTTCACTGGACCTATTTTGATAGAAGTCCCCCCGTTGAATAACAATTTTACATATTGGTACGCTGGTGTCGGCATTTCATATAATATTGATGCCTTATTTAAAAGTAAGAGAAAACTGAAACAGGCACAGCTTGCTACCCGTAAAATGGAAGAGGCACGCAGAGTGGCAGAAGAAGAGGCTGAGAATGATATTCATGCTGCATATGTCAATCTGAATGAAGCCTATATACGCTTGCGCACACAGAAAAAAAGTGTACAACTGGCACATGAGAACTTCAATATTGTCCGTCAACGATATGTAAACGGTCTGGCACTGATAACAGATATGCTGGATGCCAGTAACACACAGCTGGATATGGAACTGCAATTGGCAAATTATCAGATAGGTATTTTATACCAGTATTATTTATTGAAAAAACTGACAGGAAATCTCTAATAAAGCTATAAACTGAATAAGACGTTATGATAAAAAATAAGAAAAGAGCTATCCCTAATTTTTTTATAGCATTGGTTCTGGCTGGAGGAATCAGCTGGATATGTGGAAAGTTTATACATCTGGGTGATGTGGAGTATACAGACAATGCTCAGGTGAAACAACATTTAAGCCCTATCAATACTCGTGTACAGGGATTCATCAAAAAAATCTATTTTGAAGAATATCAGTCCGTTAAGAAAGGAGATACACTGGTAGTGATAGAAAATACCGAATATTTGCTGAAAGTAGCACAGGCTGAGGCTGATTACCAGAATGCACTGGCAGGGAAGAGTGCTATGCATACTACCATCAATACAACTCAGAGTAATATCTATGTAACCGAAGCTGCTATCGAGGAACAGCGCGTCCGCCTTCAGAATGCAGAAACCGATTACAAACGTTATGCAGAGCTGATGAAAGAAGAAGCAGTCACTCCACAGCAGTTCGATCGTGTAAAAACCGACTATGCTGCCACGAAAGCCCGCTACGAGCAGTTGTTGCGTCAGAAAGAATCATCTGAGCTTGTCAAACAGGAACAAACCCAACGTCTGGAGCAGAACGAATCGGACATTAAGCTGGCAGAAGCTGCTTTGAATCTGGCTAAATTGAATTTGTCGTATACCGTAATCTGTGCTACAGCCGATGGAGTGACCGGACGCAAAAATATCCATGAAGGAGAATTGGTGCAATCGGGACAGACTTTGGTGACTCTTGTAGACGGAACCGAAAAATGGGTAATTGCTAATTATAAGGAAACTCAGACTACCGATATGAAACAGGGCCAACTGGTAGAAATGACAGTCGATGCTATACCTGGGGTGAAATACCAAGGACAGATTATTTCCATTTCAGATGCAACCGGCTCCTTTTATTCCCTGATTCCTCAGGACAACTCGGCAGGAAACTTTGTAAAGGTAGAACAACGTATACCGGTCCGAATTGAATTTACACATAATAACAGCAAAGAGAATCTAAGCCGTTTACGTGCCGGTATGAACGTGGAATGTTACGTAAAACTGCAATAAAAGACAAATTATGGCAGAAGAACAACGTCCTAGAATTTTATATTTCAAGGAATTTATCCCCACTTCCGTGTGCATACTTCTTTCCTTGTTCTTTGCAATGGTGTTTCAGTTCAACGGAGGAGTTTTTCTTCCTACGTCTGTACAGATGTCAAGTGCATTGGGTTGCCTGAAAGAAGATGTGATGATGGCGGGATATGCCTCATTTATCGGTATGACAGTGATTTTTCCCATTCTGTTTCGTCTGAAGTTTCGCTTTACTACCCGACAGATATTTATGATGGTATGTCCGGTACTTATCTGCTGCAACCTGGTGACGATGCACGTGCAGAATATCTTCATACTGGTCGTAACGTGCTTTATTTCCGGTTTTTTCAGAATGTGGGGTACATTTGAATGTTTTTCAAATATCCGTTTGAGTGTAACCCCCTCAGGAAATTTTTCCGTATTCTATCCGGTAATCTATATCATTGTACTCGAAAGCATCCAGCTTTCCGGACTTGTAGCCATACATATCAGCGATTGGGCAAACTGGCAATACATGCACTGGCTCGTCATCGGGTTGCTTGCTGTCGTGTGGTTATGCGTATTTTTTCTTACACGTCCCTTCCGGATGGCCCGCAAGATGCCTCTGTATGGCATAGACTGGACAAGTGCTCTCCTTTGGGCTGTAGTGCTTTTCTCCATTGTATTTGTATGCATTTACGGCGAATATTACGACTGGCTTGACAGTGCTCTGATACGAGGCTGTATCGTACTGGCAGTGGTATGCACCCTTATCAATGTGAACCGAATGTTTACGACTCACCGTCCGTACATCCATCCCCACGTGTTTAAGTACCGTCATTTCCCGACTATCCTGTTCCTTTTTCTGATGCTGTGTTTGTTTCTCACTACATCATCAGTTTTACAGGAAATGTTTATGAGTGCTATTCTGAAATATGATATGCTGAATGCCGTTTCACTGAACTGGTGTGTGTTTATCGGAATACTGGCAGGTGCAGGAGTTGTATTCTACCGCCAGGTAGTCCTGCGCAAAGGCTATAAACTGCTTATTACCGTCGGCTTCATGCTGATAGTAGTTTATCAGTACTATATGTATTTCCTTATCCATCCCAACCTGAATATTGAAAGCCTTTACATCCCCAACTTTCTGAAAGGACTAGGACACGGCATACTTTATATATCGCTGACCATCTATGTAGCCAAGACTGTCCCTTTCGAACATTTCTTTCAGGGACTATGTGTATTAAGCTTTATCCGCACCAGCATTGCTACTCCTTTGGGTACAGCCATATTAAACCGCTGGCTGAAGTACATGCAGCAGGATAATATCGGTCTGATAAGCCGTAAAATGGATTTGGTAAAAGAATGGATGCCTGATGTTTCCATCCAGCAATTGTATGAAGAAGTTACCCGTCAGACGCTTCTGACCAGTCTGAAAGAACTGTTTGGTGCAGTATGTATTGTGGGAACCATATTCCTGTTGTTTTTACTTAGTCAGAAAGTTTGGCGAAAACTATTGCGATATGTCAGAAGAAATCATCCCCGATATATTCAGCTTTTGAAGCGTTCACAACCCGCGCAATAAGGCAGAAAGTTATTTTCTGCCGAAATCTGCCGGTACTTCTCCCCATAAATCAGTTTCCCATTTGCGCAGTGGAGTAGTATATTGATTCTCATTCAGCCATTTCTCTGCGCGTTCGATAAGCTGGAATAATTCTTCGGTTTTCGCGGTACGTTCCAGTTTTGTTTTACATTTCTTCTGTTTCACCCAGTTCAACGCATTGCGGCTGTCTGAATAAATAGGCATGTTTATGCCCTTTTGTTTCATCAGCGCCAGACCATGGACAATAGCAAGGAATTCTCCGATATTATTTGTGCCATACATAGGTCCAAAATGAAAAATTTCCTGTCCGGTAAGTAAATACACTCCCCGGTACTCCATTGGGCCTGGATTACCGCTGCATGCAGCATCTACGGCCAGACAGTTTAAATCGAAATTTTCAGGGATTTTTTTCTCTTCCGGTTCGTGTGTTGCTGTCTGACTTTTCTTCAGATACACATAAGCAGGAGTAGCGAAAGCATGTTCTGCCTCTTCACGTGTAGCGAACGATTTATAAATAGCACCTTTGTAGTTCTTAATTTGTAGCTGGCAGTCGGTCCACGATGTATATATTCCTGGTTCCGCTCCTTTCCATACTACATAAAATTTCTGCTGCTTTGCCATAATTTGTATAATAGCGATATCAATAAACCAATTCACCACAGACCATGCAGAAGTTTCACACATATGTGTAGAAGTCTGTATAATCCGTGGTGAATAAAAGATAGTGTATGATTAATGTCTTAATTACATACGTTCAGGAACCTCAATACCGAGCAGTCCCATTGCCAGTTTGACGATCTTTCCTACATTCTGGCTCAAAGCAAGACGGAATACCTTCAATGCTTCATTTTCTTCACGCAGAATGCTGAAATCGTGATAGAACTGGTTGTATTCCTTTACCAGATCGTACGCATAGTTAGCAAGAATAGACGGATTATAGTCACTTCCAGCCTGACGTACCACGTTTGTAAAGTCAGCAAGCATCTGAATCAGTCCCTCTTCTTTTGTGCTCAGTTCCACACCTGTCGGGATAACCGCAGGAATAGTGATACCAGCTTCAGCAGCCTTACGCAAGATAGACTGGATACGAGCATATGTATACTGGATAAACGGACCTGTATTACCGTTGAAATCGATAGATTCTTTCGGGTTGAATGTCATATTCTTGCGAGCATCCACTTTCAGGATGAAATACTTCAGTGCACCCAGACCTACGATACGTGCGATATCATCAGCTTCTTCCTTAGTCAGGCCATCCAGCTTACCCAGTTCACTGCTGGTTTCTTTCGCTGTTTCTATCATTGCTTCCATCAGGTCGTCTGCATCTACTACCGTACCTTCACGGCTCTTCATCTTACCTTCCGGCAGTTCCACCATACCGTAAGAGAAGTGAACCAGATCCTTACCCCATTCAAATCCCAGCTTATCGAGCAGAATAGAAAGCACCTGGAAGTGATAATTCTGTTCGTTTCCTACTACATAAATCATTTTGTTGATCGGGAAATCCTGGAAGCGAAGCTTCGCAGTACCAATATCCTGAGTCATATAGACAGAAGTACCGTCGGCACGCAGCAACAGCTTGTGGTCAAGACCTTCTGCAGTCAGATCAGCCCATACAGAACCATCCTCTTTGCGGTAGAAGAAACCTTTTTCCAGTCCTTCCAGCACTTTTTCCTTACCTTCCAGATATGTTTCAGATTCGTAGTATATCTTATCGAAGCTGACACCCATCATCTTGTATGTTTCGTCGAATCCGGCATATACCCAGTCATTCATTTTCTTCCACAAAGCGCGGATTTCAGGGTCATTTGCCTCCCATTTACGCAACATTTCACGAGCTTCCTGCATCAGTGGTGATTGAGCTTCTGCTTCTTCCTTGCTCAAGCCTTTTTCCATCAACTCAGCTACTTCAGCCTTGTAGTGTTTGTCGAAAGCCACATAATAATCACCAATCAAGTGGTCACCCTTCTTTCCAGACGATTCAGGAGTTTCTCCGTTACCATATTTCAGCCATGCAAGCATTGACTTACAGATATGGATACCACGGTCGTTTACGATATTTGTCTTTACAACCTTGTTTCCGTTGGCAGCCATTACATTGGCAAGTGCGTTACCCAGCAAGTTATTGCGGACATGTCCCAGATGCAGCGGCTTGTTTGTATTCGGTGATGAATATTCTATCATTACCAGCGGAGCATCTTCCGTAGCTTTCTGGATACCCCATTGAGCATCAGCGTGAATGCGGTTCAGCAGTTCAATCCATACATCCGATGCGATAGTCAGGTTCAGGAATCCTTTGATTACATTATAATTTGCGATAGCCGGTTCGTTCTGTTTCAGATATTCACCGATCTCCTGTGCTGTTTGCTCCGGTCCCTTCTTCGACATTTTCAGAAAAGGGAAAACCACAAGCGTAAGATGACCTTCAAACTCCTTCTTGGTTTTCTGTAATTGCACCATGTTGGCAGGCACTTCTGCACCGTACAATTCTTTTACCCCGCTGATGACGGAGGCAGTCAGTTTATCTTCTATTTTCATGTGTATATATAGTTTTGTATTTTCCGACATTCATCAGTTTGCGCAAAGATAGTGATTTATTCATCATTCGGAAAGCATCATCGTGTACAAAAACTAAAAAAGGAACGTCATCTTCTCCCTAGGGAATAGGAGAGTGACGTTCCTTACATGTTATGAAGAATTAAAGGGTTCTGTTATTCAGCTATACAGATACTTACACGGTTTTCTTCCGGTGTGCTAAATGGCTGTACGGTATCACCTTTGTAATCTACAGTGATACGCTGGCTGTCGATACCCATTTCTTTCAGTTGGGTAGCTACATTTTCAGCACGTTTCTTAGAAAGGCGCATGTTGATATCTGCATTACCAGTCTGCTTGTCTGCATATCCACAGATAGTAACTTTACATTCAGCATGGTTCTTCATAAATTCTGCCAGCTTTTCAATCTTCTGTTTTTCTCCGCTGCGGATAGCAGAAGAATTAAGCGCGAAGAAGACATTTTCTGTCATAGTTACCTTTTCCTGTTTTACCGGAGCAGGCTGCTGTACCGGTTTCGGTTCTTCTTTTACAACGGGTGTTGGTTGAGGAGTCGGTTCATAATAAACAGGTTCTGTCTTGCGTGAAGTCTTTCCGAATTTGATAGTGAATCCGGCAAGCGCATTAAACTGCCAGTCTGCATTGCCAGCCTTCTTTGAATTGAATTTATCCGACAATACATTAGCGTTTACTTCGATATTGAAGAACAGATTAGAAGTCAGTCTCAGATTTGTACCCAATCCGAATCTACCTACCGGGCTGATCTTATTATCTGTCCATAAGTAGCGCAGATCATAGCCTTTGTTAGCCAATGCTACAGCTTCATCATTGTTGAAGCCACCATTCAGGCCCACACCTGCAAACAAGTATGCATTGAAGAAACGGTCTGGATTATATCGGCAGAACAAGTTGCCCAAATCCAGTGTAGCATCTATATTACCCTGCAAGTAGTTATACTTGTAAAGTTGTCCGTCGGCAGCCCATCCTCCTTTAGCCTGCCAGCCGCTTATTCCGGCACGCAGTCCCCAGAGCGGTGTAAACTGATAGCCGCCGTAGATAGCAGCTGCTGGAGAAATCAGGTCTCCGAATTTCGCTTCACCACGTGTATGTGCTGCACCGGCTTGTACTTGCATGAACCAATGAGGAACAAACTCTGTTTTTCCTTCTTCCTTGATTTGCAGACTTGAGTTGTTTGCCTGTGCTGATGCAGAGGTTATACCTATTCCGAGCATAACAACTGTGAGGTTTCTTCTTAGTTTCATAAGCTTATTTTTTAGAGGGTTGATCCTTAGAATGTTATTTCAGCAGGAGCTACAGAATTATCTGTTGGGCGATTTTCCATGTCTTGACTACTCTGTCCTATATTTTTCATGGTAAGATACCATTGGTTTTCTATTTTTATTGGGTTAAACATTAGGACTAAAGATTTTGGTGTATTTTGAGAATTACCTTTTTTACTAAAAATAGACGAAAACTTTATATCATTGTTTCCTTGAGTAGCGAATGACATTCCTAGAAATTTATAGTCTATGACAGGGAATATCTTGAAGCGTTGTTTTAATCTGGCTTTTTCTTTATCAGATAATTTGCGGAGTTTGCCATTGTCTATTGTATATAATAGCTCTAGTGCTTGGTCAATACTATCAGATTTTAATAAATCCATGCATTGAAGTGCTATCTTTTTTACATTAGATGTATCAGATGATGAGAGAGTTGAAGTAAACTCTGCTTTTGCTTCTCCCCATGATTTGACAGTATTATCCTTTGGCGTATCCTTTTTTTGCTCATTACATGAACCTAAACAGAATGTAATGATTATTAGATATATAAGAGATTTTACAAGCTTATTCATTGTTTTTGCCTTATGAAAAAAGGTGTACCTTTTTTTAAAGATACACCTTTTCTATTAAAAATCCCTAAAGATTAATTAGCTTTAGTTGATTTTACAATTGCTTTAATTTCGCCTTTCAATGTACCCCAAGAGTAATTGATTTCAATAGGAATTACAAGGTTGAATTCTTGAACATTTCCTTCATTGTTCTTATAGACAATCTTAGTTGTGTTCAATGCATTAACATCTGTAATAGTTACAATAGCTGTTTTATTTGTAGCATGTGGAGTTCCATTTTCATCGACATATAATTCCAGCTTATCTGTAACCTCAGAAATAGGTTTCATTGTTCCTGTCAAATCGCTTTGTGCATTTGCAATGTCAATCTTAATTGTTTCGAAGAGATAATAATCATACAATGGGCAATTATTTTCTACATTGCTAGCATATCCATTACCTGATTTCTTTAACAATGCAGCATCACGCCAATCTTCAAGTCCAAATAATTTTCCTAAAATTACTGATGAACCATTAGCTTCGGCATCTTCAAATGTAGCATCTTCTCCTTCTATAATATCTACAGGACGTAAGAAACGTACTTTGAAGTTTGTTTCTCCTAATGCTAATTCGCAATGATCATATGTAGCTTTAATATCAACATTTGCATAATTAGCTTTTTCGTCAGCTTCTTCGTGACCAAATGCATTCAAGACAGCTCTAGCAATATCTGTATCAGCATATTTCAACTCTCCTGTCTGAGGATTGATGCTTGCAACTTCGTCTCCGTTACACATTAATATTTGTACATTCATTGGGTCACGATATAACTGATATGTACCAACTTTTGGCTGTGTTGCTGAGAATTCATAGTGATAAGCTGTTCCTAAAGCAGCTAAGTCGTATGAACTATTTTGAGTTGCAGAAGTAGGAATAATCTTTACTTCATTTCCTTCGTAGTTATCATCCAAATCTTTAATATAATTCTTAACTTCTTTTTTAGCGATACCGTCTGTAGTAGGACGTGGTACATTCATACGAACGAAGTCTCTTGCTGCTAATTCTTTATCAGCTGGATACCAATATCTTTCAATCTTATTTCCAAATGTTACTTCAGGTTCTTCAAGGATAGTTGTAGTTAATCCGATATATACAATATCTGTATCACTTGTCTTCGAATTGAAGCGTGCATATAATGTAACTGTACGTCCAACTTCTTCACTAATGTTAATTCTTTCAGCGAGATCCATTGTCCATGTGAAGATATCATTGGTAGTAGGAACTTCTGCATCATTAACATATGTAAGATCACCGTATACATTATTTACGACTTGGACAAACTTGCCATCTTTCTTAATGTAAGTTTCACCAGGTACCATATAGTAAGAATTTCTAAATTCTTCTTTAGTCATTTGAAGCTTTTCAACAATCTTACCTGACATGTCATCCCAAGTGATACCCCAAGTTGATTCATCACAAACGAATGGTTCCTTTTCTGATTTTACAACAAAATCAAGTTCACTGATCTTCTTCACGATATTAATCTTGATGTAACCAGCAAGAACAACATTGCCTTCTTCGTTTACTAATTTAACGATTACAACTGGTTCTCTACCTACTGCAGAAATACCTGTTGTTGAAACGCCATCAGTAGGACATTCTACAGAAGTTCCTTCTTCGTTTACATAACATGGCATAAACTTACCTGTCAAGGCATCTACTTTACCATATTTGTCTTCTTCTGTTTCATGAGCTCCTGTAGTGTACTTTAACATTTCATATTCGAAGTGCAGACCGAATTTCTGAGCTTCTTCATATGTCATGACTGTATTATGTTCAAGATCTTCGCGATCTTCAACAATCCAATCCTTCTGAATATAGTGAATGTTTAATAACTCACTCAGGTTAATAGGACCATTATTGTATTGAACAGTTATATTAGCTTTATTTATAACAGCTGCTTCACCTGTTTTATACAAATCGTAATCACAATATGGTTTGTTCTGATTGGTTGTTGTTCCTGCTTCTGAGTTGAACGCAATAGCTCTTAAAGTTCTTACAGCAGGTACAATTGCAGCATAATCAGAAGTAATTACAGTATCATTTCCTAATTTAACTTCTAATGCCATTACAGAAACATCATTAGTTCCTGTAGCTTGTTTGCTTTCCAAAAGTTGTGGGTTATTAATCTGATATGCAACTTTCAGATCGCCTTCATTAGTCTTTTCGTTAGTAAGATAATTTATTTTTACTTCTGTTTCTCCACTGCGGCTAACAAATTCAGGAGTATCATATAAGAAGTTAAAATCTGCATCATCTACTTTTGCACTAGTCGGATTCATGTGATAAACTACAGTATCCTTTGCACCAATGTTATATGCTGCAAATGTTTCTTGCCATTCATTCTTGTCTGGAATTGAATAAGTTAAAGGCTCTCCGTTTCTAACAGGATCAGATGGGATAGTTCCAGCAGCACTACCTGTAGCTTTTTTATAATTACCAGCTATATAAGGATATCTAGTACCTTCTATTCCTTCCATGTATAAAGATGGAACGAATACTAATCCTTTTAATTTAGTACCTAAATTGATTCTCAGAACTCCGTCATGGTCTTTTACTCCATAAACCAGCAAAACTTCATTTTTAGTATCCCATGCAGCAGTCATCATGCCTTCTGGAGCCCATTTGATATCAGTCTTTTCTGGCTCACTCTCAGTTCCGTCTGCAGCAACATTTACTACATACCAATAACCATCTTCATTTGGTATGTAATATTTGCTAGGAGCTGTCGTTCCGTCACCTCCAGGTTGTCCAGGTTCACCCTGTTCACCTTTTTCTCCTCTTGATGGTTTACCTGTGTCTACTCCATCAATAAACCAGTTACCGTTATCACCAATAGTTACTACAGAACCAGCAGCTCCATCCTTACCATTTTGCAATGTGAATGAGTTGCCGTCACTTAAAGTAACTTTAACTCCATCTTCTGTAGTCTGTACATCAGTAATTACAGCTCCTGCATTGATTTTTTCTTGAAGCTCTTTAACTGTTTGTTCAACAGCAGTAACGCGGTCGTTCAAACTGTTAATGTCATCATCGTAATCAGAGCAAGATACCATACCCCCAGCAAGGAATAAACTTCCCAACATAAGGGCTCCATAGAATTTTTTCTTCATACTTTTAATTAATTAATGAATGATAATTGATAATGTTCTTTACTTTTATTTATCGCTTTTTATTTGATTGTGCAAATCTAGGCCTAAATGCTACGTGTCTGCTTGTCTATTTGTATATAATTGTGTATTTTTCGACAAAAGTGTAAAATATTAGTCTTTTTCACTTTTGGCGCGATGTTCTTTCTTCCAAACGGAAGGAGGAATCCCTTCTTTCTGTTTGAACTGCTTGCTGAAATGTGCCTGGTCTGCAAAACCTACCATTTCAGCAAGGTCGCTCAAGTTTATTTCAGGAGATAATATGATCTTTTGCTTTGCTTCTTCAATGCGGAGGTCGTTTAGCCATCCGTTGAAGTTGCTCTGGTATGTTTCGTTTATGTAATTTGACAAATATGTACGGTTTATGCCGATTTCACGGCTTAAATCTTGTATGGTGACGCCCAATTGCAGATACCCTTTATGCTGTACCCATATTGTAATTTTTTCTTTAATAATATCGCTTCCCTGTCCATGACGTTTTTCCTCGGGCTTAGGTGTTTCAGGCTTGCTGTTCGTTTCTTCCGGAGCTATTGTAACTTCTTGACTTACTGTTTCAACTGGAGCTATAATGCTATAGTTGTGATACTGTATGCCGAGCGAAATGAAAAATACCGTATAGCATAATGTAAATATTGGTAAGTAGATTTCGTTTGGATAAACTTCTGCTACTATGCCCATTACACCTATAATAAATGCTGCCATCCATATACGAAAAGGATATTTTTTAAAGTTGCTTGACTCTGTGCTTTTCTTCCTTAGCCAGATTTTCGATATATGTATAAATATTATTGTGTAAAAGGCAAATTGTATGACATAACATGACACCAGCAGATAATAAAACCATTCTCCAGACATCCCCTTTGCAACAAATAGGTAGATGATGTTTGCTGTGCATAATACTGTCGTGTAAAATACCTGATACTTAAGGAAATTCTTTAGTTTGTTTTTATCGTACAAAGGGTATACAAATACCCAGAAAACCAATAGGGTTTCTACTGGAAGTATTATCTGTATAAAGCTTCTTTTATCATATGTATCTATAACATTTCCAAAGTAGGCAAACAATAGTGCTGATATACCTAGAATTAAAGATGCTATTTTTACTACCGTGTACCCTTTTTGATAATTCTTTTTATTGCTGCTTTTGGGTATAGCTGAGTAGTGTAAGAATATAGCTGTCAGTATACAGCATATTCCTGATGTGATTTCAAGTATTAAAATGTTGTTCCCCATAACTTTTATATATAGATATAATCTATTATCTCTTACGGGGACTAATTTATGAAATATGTATGATTGACAAAATTTTTATTTGTCAAAATGTAATATTTGTTTGATTTTTGGCTTTGATTTTATGATTAGACAAGAATATTTAGGCAGATATTTCATTTATATACTAATATTGACAAATAATTCTCGGAAAACATCTCGTTTGCTATGTCTTGCAGTTGTTGTGCAGTCAATGCTTCTATGCGATGAAAGACTTCTTCTTTTTCTTCGTAACGCTTATAGTGTAGGAAGCATTTTGCCATATCGAGTGCATTGTTTTCAAAGTTGTCACCTGCTACTCCGATTTGTCCGATGATTTGTTTTTTGGCAGCGTGTAGTTGTGTGGTTGTAAGCGGACGGTCGCATAACTTTTTAAGTTCTTTATGTACGAGTTCGGTACAGTAATCGGCATCCTCCTGATCACAACCAAAGTAAATGCAGAATGTTCCGGTGTCAGTGTAAGCTGTGAGGTTCGATTCTACATTGTATACAAGCCCGCGCTTTTCACGCAGTGAAACGTTCAGCCGGCTGTTCATTCCGGGTCCTCCTAGGATATTGTTAAGTAGATAAAGGCCTGTTCGTCGTTCATCGTAGGCATTGTATCCACGTCCACCAATCATTACGTGTGCCTGATGAGTGTCTTTGTGTAGGGTGAGTTGCTTGGGCAGGTAGGCATGTGGCGCCTGACGTTGGTAATTGTCTACGTTTGAAAAAGGAATGTCTGCCGTAGCTTTTTCTATGGTGCGAACTACCCGTTTGAAATCGATATCCCCCTGAACAAAGAATACCATGTTGGCAGGCTTGTAATATCTTCCGGTAAAGTAAAGTGCATCCTGGCTTCCGAAGTGTCGGAGTTGTTCCGGCTTGCCTAGTATGTTTCGTCCCAACGGATGGTTGGGAAATATCAGTTCTTCAAAATCATCGAATATCAGTTCTGCGGGACTGTCTTCGTAACTTTGTATTTCATCGATAATGACTTCTACTTCCTTGGTTATTTCCTGTTCGGGAAAGATACTGTTGAAAACAATGTCTGTCAGCAATTCTACGGCACGGGAAAAATGTTCTTTCAGGAAGGCACTGTATATAACTGTTTCCTCCTTATTAGTATAGGCATTCAAATCGCCTCCTACATTTTCCATGCGATTCAGGATATGCCATGCACGGCGTTTGCGGGTTCCTTTAAATATAAGGTGTTCTACAAAATGAGCCATCCCTTGTTCGTTGGTAAATTCATCACGCGTTCCGGCATCGACGGCAAATCCGCAATATGTTACATTGGTAGGGCTGGGAGCGTGGATAATACGCAGTCCGTTTGGCAAAATAAAAGTATTGTATGGCATGAGTTTTCTTCTTTGCATGGATTTTCGTTGCAAAAATACAATAATACTTATTGTCGTAACTGAAAAAATACAGATATTTGCAGGTATATTGATTTTCTTCGCTACAGACTGCACTGGCTGTTCCTGGCCGTTTGCGGTATTATATAAATTAAGATATTATGAATAAAATTGCAATATTCTGTTCGGCTTCCGATCACATCGATCCGATTTATGCCGAAAAAGCTTCCGAACTGGGTGCATGGATTGGTAAAACCGGAAAGTGGCTCATTTATGGAGGTTCGAATACAGGACTTATGGAGGCTGTTGCCCGCTCTGCAAAAGAAAATGGAGCTATGATAATGGGAGTTGTTCCTACCAAGCTGGAAGAAAGGGGGGCTGTCAGCGATTTGCTTGATGTGACGTTTCGTGCTGTCAATCTGAGTGACCGTAAGGATATCATGCTGCAAGAAGCAGATGTGGCTGTTGCGTTGCCTGGTGGAGTGGGAACGCTCGATGAAATATTTCATGTCATGGCTGCCGCCACAATAGGTTATCACGAAAAGAAAGTGATATTTTATAATGTTAATGGTTTCTGGAACGGGATTCTTGAATTTCTTGCCGGACTGGAAACACAACACTTCGCTCATCGCCCGCTGAAAAATTATTTCACTGTGGCCAACACTTTCGATGAGCTGAAACAATTACTCGAATATTAATTTACTAAACTCATCATAATATGATTTCATCTATTCACGAACTGTTGCAGCGTGAAGCACAGGCTGTATTGAATATTCCCGTAACGGATGCATACGAGAAGGCCGTTGAGCTGATTGTAGAACAAGTACACCGCAAAAAAGGAAAGCTGGTAACCAGTGGAATGGGAAAGGCCGGACAGATTGCCATGAACATTGCTACTACTTTTTGTTCTACGGGTATTCCTGCTGTTTTTCTTCACCCCAGTGAAGCACAACATGGCGATTTGGGAATTTTGCAGGAAAATGACTTGCTGCTTCTTATATCCAATTCGGGTAAAACGCGTGAAATTGTGGAACTGACCGACTTGGCTGATCGTTTGAATCCGTCGTTGAAGAAGATTGTCATTACCGGAAATCCGGAAAGTCCGCTTGCTGAAGCTGCGGATATCTGTCTTGCCACTGGACATCCGGACGAGGTTTGTCCGTTGGGTATGACTCCTACTACTTCTACTACCATCATGACTGTTATCGGAGATATACTGGTGGTAGAAACTATGAAGCAGACAGGATTTACTATTGAAGAATATAGCAAGCGCCATCATGGAGGTTATCTGGGCGAGCGTTCCCGTGCGTTGAGTAAATAAACAGATTTTTGCTATGAGAAAGGTTATCGGTATAGGGGAGACGATTCTTGATATTCTGTTCCGCGACGGACAGCCACAGGCGGCTGTCCCGGGCGGCTCTGTTTATAACGCTGTAATTTCACTGGGAAGAATGGGGCAGAATGTTACCTTTATCAGTGAAACGGGAAACGACCGTGTGGGAGAGATGATTCTGGCAAACATGCGCGAAAACGGAGTTGATACGGCAAATGTGAATGTCTTTCCGGAGGGGAAGTCGCCGGTGTCGCTGGCTTTTCTGAACGAACGGAATGATGCCGAGTATATTTTCTATAAAGACTATCCTCGCCAGAGGCTGGAAGTAAATATGCCTGAAATATCGAGTGATGATATTATCATGATCGGTTCTTATTTTGCTATTACTCCTGTGTTGCGTGATAAAGTAAAAGAGTTGCTTGACCGTGCTCATGATGCAGGCGCAATCATATATTATGACGTCAACTTCCGCAGTACGCATGCTAATGAGGCTATTAAGTTGATGCCTACTATTATAGAGAACTTTGAGTATGCCGATATCTTAAGGGGTTCGACAGAAGATTTTCAGAATATGTTCCGTCAGCCGGATGCTGACAAAGTGTACAGTAATCATGTAGGATTCTACTGCCCGAACTTTATCTGTACCGATGCCGATGGTGATGTCCGTTTGCGTACGAAACATGTATGTAAGGATTATCCGGTGACTCCGCTGAAAGCGGTAAGTACCATTGGAGCTGGCGATAATTTTAATGCGGGTGTGGTATACGGGTTGCTGAAATATCGTGTCCGTCGGGCTGATCTTGCCGAACTGACGGAAGCGGATTGGGATGCAATCATCCGCTGCGGAATGGATTTCAGTGCAGACGTGTGTAAGAGTGTAAGTAATTCTGTATCAAAGGAATTTGCGGAGTCTTACCGCTAATGCTGAAGTCTCTCAAAAACTTCATGTAAAGTACTTGATTTTTTGTACAAATTTTAAAAATATGTCGAGAAGTTTTTCCTGATTTCTCGGCATATTTTTCGTGTGCCTTCACGTACTTGACAAAACATGCTTTCCTTCTTCATTTTCGGCTATCAGTTTCTTTATGCCTTGTTGGAAAGCGATAAATCCTCCACCTAATACACGGCCTTTATCATAGAAAACAGCCGACTGTCCTGGAGTGATGGCTGAAGCTTCAGCTTTGAATTTTACAAGGAGGCGTCCTTCATCCAGTAAGATAACCTGACAAGGAATAGGGCGACTGCGGTAGCGGATTCGTACGGACAGGTCGGGGCATTCCAGCAATTCCTGTAAATCTATTACATTTATATCTTCTACAAGCATATACTCGGCTTTCAGCTGTTCGGCATCTCCCAGCATGACTGTGTTTTTGGCAGGGTTGATTTTCAGAACATACGCCGGACGTCCGAGTGCGATTTCCAGTCCTTTGCGCTGTCCGATAGTATAATAGGCGAAACCTTTGTGCTGACCTAACTTCAGTCCTTTGCTGTCGACAAACCATCCTGTTCCGATTCGTTCGTCGATATCCGGACAGTGTTCTCTCAAAAAGTCCCGGTAATCTTTATCGATGAAACAGACTTCCATGCTTTCTCCTCCTTTGGCTTTGGCTTCAAAGCCTTTTTCTGCGAGGTAAGCCCTTACCTCGGTTTTGGTCATTCCTCCTAATGGGAACACCATACGTTTCAATATCTCTTGTGGGAGTTTCCATAGAAAATATGACTGGTCTTTTGTCGGATCATCACCGGTTACTATATATCGGTGCTCCTTTCTGTCTTCCAGTCGGCAGTAATGTCCTGTGGCAATCTGTGCACAGCCGGTACGGTCGGCCCATTCGCATAAGATGCGTTCCTTAAACAGCGGGTTACACATGACGCAAGGATTGGGAGTGCGTCCCTTCATGTATTCGTCGATAAAATATTGTACGATGACATTGCGGAATTCCTCGCGGACATCGGCAACATGATGTTCTATACCCAGACGTTCGGCTAGAGCCTTTGCGTCTAATATTTCGTCGGGTTGCTCTTGTTCCGGAGTTGAAAAGTGAGAAGGTATATCCCAGGTTCTCATAGTCACACCTACAACTTCATAACCTTGTTCTTGTAGCATAATGCAGGTAGCGGAACTGTCAATTCCTCCACTCATTCCTACTAGTATTCGTTTCTCTTTTTCCATGTTGTAAAATCTGCCGTTTGTATAAGACAAAAGTAAAGATAAAAACAGAATTCTTCTACGAATGTTTGTAGAATATGTGTTTATAAATATTGTATAACAATTCAGTTAGTGTTTTTTAACACTATAGCTTTTTGTAAATACTTTAAACTCTTAAAAGATTTAAGATGATTTTATTAAAAAAGTAAAATGATACTCTATCTTGGTATTTAACAAATTTTGTAAAGTTTTGATGTGACGTTTTTTGATTATATGTTTATTTATTGTATCAAAACGATATGTTTTATCTTCTTTGTGTGTGTATAATTAATAATATGTCACCTCTTATTATAATGTTTGATTGTGCAATAATATTTCGTACTTTTTTCATAATTTATTTTATTTTTCCAATCTCTTGGTTATTTTTGCATCTTGATTAACAACAATTAGTTAGTAAAAAGAAGGCTTATTGGATAAAAAATAAGGTTCTGTAGAGAGTATTTTTTGATTTATATTAATTAATTAAAAGTCTTTTTTATGAAGAAATTTAAATTTTCGGCCTTTTGTTTATCGATGTTATTCCTTTTGGTATTAGGAGGATGTAGCGATGACAATAATGAGGTAACTCCGGGAGAAGGTCCAGGCTCAGAAGTAACTATTGAGATTGAGAGTGAGAAAGGAGATGAGGGTAGTGCCATTTATGCGACTTCGGCTACTATTTCCTTGAATTTGAAAGGGGTAGAAACTTATACTTATCAAGTAGAAGAAGGAAGTGTTTCCGAATCTGACTTCCCTGATGGAGAGATTATGTTTGCCAATGCTGAAAAAGAAAATGGTAACGGCATATTTACAGCTCAGGATGGTAAGAATACTGCTTACTTATATGGCCTGAATGGAAAAACAAAGTATACGGCAATTTTTGCCTTTAAAGTGGGAACCGAATATCAGGTAAAAGGATTTGAATTTACAACTCCGGAATATTCAAGACGTATTACTATTATCTCGGCTACTCGTGATGAAATAAAATTCCATATCGAAATGCCTGAAGGTGTGTATTATAAATGGTCTTTTACCGATGCATTGAACTATAATTCAATGAAAGATCAGTTTATGCAGAGTGATGTGGACTTTTTGAGAAATCCGTCTGTTGGCGTTTCTTGTGGTCCTCAGGACATCACTATAACCAGTGGTGTTCAGATTGATCCGGATGATCCGATGTGGGGAGAATGGCAGGTTACTCAGGGTACAGCTTATGTTATCCTTGTTGGTGAATCTGATGAAGAAGGTAATTTGGACTATGAAGTAGACTATGGCGGTGGCATGTTGATGAGTCAGGCGCTGGCTCCGACTGTTGGCGACTATACAGAAGAATGGTCAGATGAAGGTGTTACTTTCAATGGAATGTATGCCAAACAGATGGTTTATGCTCAAAGTGCTGACCAAGTAGATAAAAAGGCTACCGTAACTGTCTTGAAGAAGAACGAAACTAAACTGAAAGTGGCTATTACCCCTCCGGATGGTGCACTGAGCTATGGAGTATATATGACTTCGGAAGATGATTATGAATTGATGAAAAAATATGTGGGTGAACAAGGTGTTCCTGCATTGGTGTTTAATGAAAGTACACCGCTTGTAGAGCCGCAGGAAATAGAATATACCGGAATGAGTATCGGTAAGAAGTATCATTTGTTCATTACTTGTAACTTTGCTGATGATTATTCTAAACAGAGCTTCCAGGAAGAAGTGTATGAAATTGTTGAGTCTACTAAGCCAGATGTAGAATTGACCGTTGTTGGCAATGTAGAACCTGATCAGCCTTATAAAGTCAGCTATACAATCAAAGCTCCTAATGGTGACTGTAGAGGTATCCGTTATGTAGAAAACTCTATGGCAGAATGGAATGCGTCACTTCGCCCTGAATATGGTATGGATGAGAAATTCTATGTGACAAACTATGGTTTAGATGTTACAGATGCAGACGTAATACAGGCTATAAATAGTTCTGAAGGTTATAAGATGTATTTCAACTCATATGCGGAAGAAGAAAATATGCTGGTTGTACAGGCTTATAATGAGGACGAGGATTTGTCAGAACCTTATATGGCAAAAGCTACGGCAGTAGCGGATTTCGGAACTCCGGTTGATGCAGACGGACAGGCTATCATGGATAATTTGTGTGGAACATGGAATGCTACATTCAACCGTCAGGGTTCTAATGGAGAAACTGAAACAATTACATTCCCTGTTGAGTTCTCTAGAGAACCGGAAGAAGCTGGTGAATATGCTGACTATGATAAGCTTGTCAAGACAATCATGACAATGAAGAACATGACTGAAGAAGAAGCTAAGCTTTATATTGAAGAAGAAAAAGCAAACTATATCCAGGCGCGTGAGAAGCAAATTGATTTTTATAAAATGAAGAATCGTATAGTAGGACGCTTTAAAGGTGAATTCCCGCACAAATATGCTAGCCCATGGGATTTGTTTAACAATATCAGCTATTCTGCTGTTGATGCTGATGATTTGTTCTTCGACTATGGACCTAAGATCTTCCTCGAAGTAATTCCTGTAGAAGAAAACGGACAGACTCTGTATGCTGTGATTTTGAGCGCAAATCTGTATGCCGTGCCTCCTTTGAGTGATTGGAATACACCGTTTACTTACTATATTATGGGTTATGATGGTTCTAGTGCTTATCATACAGATTTCCCTGTAAAAGTTGATGAGGATGGAAACGGACTTACCATACAGGCTTATGAATATAATGGAATGACATTGACTCCTTTCTTTGCAGGTAAGTATAATAATACTATTTATAATACTTACTACGGTTCTGGTGATATTGTTTTAACACGCAATAATGCTTCTGCCATGAAAACTTTGAAGTCATCTGTAACATCTTTGAAGACGACTACGAAGAATATGCTTACAACTCCATGGGCAGCTTATCAGACTACAACAATCAAGAATATGCCTAAGACATTCTTGCCGTCGGCAGATGTTGCACGCAAGTTGAAACGTGAGTCTGTTACAATAGATTGTTCAAAGAGTAGTTTCATTAAGAAAATACAGAAATAAGATTGTATAGCAGATAATTGCGAATGTTCGTTTTAAGATAAATGATGATTCCGTTTGGAACGGCTCTTTTCATAAGAACAGACTGTTGCCTGACTGAGCCTTTCCGAACGGAATATTTTTGGGTATTAATTCTAAAAAATAAAAGGGGAAATTTACTATGTTACGAAAACTGTTATTAGTGTTTTGCCTGGTATGCGGTTGCCTGCAAGTGGCAGCACAAGGAAAACTTTCGAATGTGAAAGTAGAAGATGCAGATGGAAAGCTTGTTGAAATATCTTCATTAGTGAATGGTAAGCCGTTTATTATGTCATTCTGGGGAATAACCTGTAAACCTTGTCTGATGGAGCTGAATGCTATAAACGATCAGTTGGAAGAATGGCAGGAAGAAGTAGATTTTGAAGTTGTTGCTGTATCGATAGATGATAGCCGTTTTTCTACTCGTGCGCGCTCTATGGCTTCGGGTTCTGGATGGGACTTTATTTGCGTATTCGATAAAAACCAGGATTTGAAGCGTGCAATGAATGTAACCTTTACTCCGCATACATTTATTGTAGACGGTCAGGGGAATATCGTATATTCACATACCGGTTACACTCCAGGCAGTGAATTGGAGTTGTTTGAGAAACTGAAAGAATTACAACAAAAATAATCCGGCACGATGAAACAGAAAATGATGATATTATGCATGGCGGCTGTTGGAGCAACAACCGTTCTTCATGCTCAGACTCGTGATAAA